>TARA_R110002126_G_C10490551_1_pt1 | contig 39267 bp, 32 predicted proteins | sample TARA_R110002126 | Tara Oceans TARA_R110002126 (sample SAMEA4397536) | marine metagenome | biome: Polar Biome; feature: [DCM] deep chlorophyll maximum layer (ENVO:01000326); material: water (ENVO:00002006), including particulate matter (ENVO:01000060) such as... | depth 30 m | reverse complement strand
TAAAGCAAAAAAAGTCGGAAGAAAAATCTTCCGACCATGACTACTGTAAAAGCGACTTTTTTTTGATTTATAGATTAACACTAAACTATTGCCCAGCATCTTTAATAGCTTCATTTTTCATTTTATCATTAGGTACAATTGCAACATTTACACGTCTGTTTTTTGCTCTACCTTCTGCAGTTGCATTATCATATTTAGGTTGCGTTTCTCCATACCAAAGCGTTTCAAAACGTGAACTGGCAATACCATCACTTACTAAATAATTCGTTACAGATGTTGCTCTTTTTTCTGATAGCATTAAATTGTAATCATCTTTTCCAGAACTATCTGTATGACCAACAACTAATATTTTAGTATCTGTAAACTCTATAAAAACTTTCGCTAATTTATCTAAAGTAGCTTTCGACTTTGCATTTATATTCGATTTATTTGTATCAAAATAAACACCACTATTTTCATCAAAAGTAACTAGAATTCCGTCATCTACTCTTTCTACAACAGCCCCAGGAATTTCAGTTTCAATTTTTTTAGCTTGCTCATCCATCTTCTTCCCAATTAAAATACCTGCTCCTCCTCCAAGAACTCCACCTATTACAGCCCCAAGTTTACTGTTTTTTCCATTGCCAACATTGTTACCAATAATAGCTCCTAAAAGTGCACCACCAGCGGCACCTATAGTAGTTCCTTTCTGTTTATTATTTGTATTTTTTATAGCCTCGCAATTGGTAAATGTAAAGGTTACTGCCAATGCCACTAGAATTGTAAATATATTTTTCATTGTTATTTATTGTTTAGTAAAATTCATATTAATTAAAAACTGTGTTCCGTTTAAATTTATTTTTTGATGCCAAAGCATTGTAGTTTCTGTCAACTCTTTTAAATCTAATCGATAACCAACATTACCTTCATTATTCTTTGGCTTTAACATAAAATCATAATATCCTGAAACTGGATCTATTTCTTGAATGACGAAAATAAAATTTCTTTCTCCTGCATTACAATCTGTATCATTTACAGTATAAACTCCCGAATTATTATTAGGCACAAACTTCCAAGAACTACCTTCTAAACAATCTTTAGTTGTATCATTAAAAAAGGTGACATTGTAATTACCCGTTTTACTATACGTAATTGTATTTAAAGTCCAATTTCCTTTGATAGTTTTATGTTTCGACTTTATATTTTTTGATGCGCCGCATGAAAATAAAGCTACTGTTAAAAATAATGTGATAAGTTTTTTCATAAATAAGTTCTATTTAGAGCAAAGTACGCTTAAAATTAATTGATTTATGAGCTCTTTTGATAAAAAAAATACCCCATTTAAAAATAAAAGAATTACCAAAAGAAATATTTTGGTAATTCTTAGGAAATAACTAATGAGGGACAATTTGATTTTTTGTTAGGTTTACAAAAGTAATATATAAACTAATTTTACCCATTGATTTTCGACAAAGTGAATTTGAAGTTCTTTAAATTAAAGTAAAGTAATCGTTAAAAGAAAATTTCTTGTGCAAGCCTAAACGTATTTGCATGTGCATTTACAATAATATTTACATCTTCAGAATACCCACCACCCATAGAACACATTACGGGTATTTTTAAATCGAAACACGTTTGTAAAACAAACCGATCGCGTTCTTTGCAACCACTTACAGATAAAGAAAGTTTACCTAATTTATCGGTTTCTATAACATCTACACCACATAAGTAATAAATAAAGTCTGGTTTTTCTTGAGTGATGAGTTTTGGCAACGTTTCTTTTAAAATTGATAAATAGACATCATCTTTGGTATCATTTTCTAAAGCGATGTCTACATCTGATTCTTCTTTTACAAAAGGATAATTGCCTTTTCCATGTATAGAAAAAGTAAAAACCGAATCATCATTTCTAAAAATTTCTGCTGTTCCATTTCCTTGGTGTACATCTAAATCAACAATCAAAATTTTATCAACCAAACCCTTATTTTGTAAATATTTAGCCCCAATTGCTTGATCATTTAACATACAAAAAGCTTCTCCACGATTCGAAAACGCATGATGTGTGCCTCCTGCAATATTCATTGCAATTCCGTTTTTCAAGGCAAATTCACTGGCTTTCATAGTGCCATCTGCAATAATCATTTCTCTTTCAATAAGTACTTCAGACAATGGAAAACCGATTTTTCTGGCTTCTTTATGGCTTAAAGTGATATTGAGTAACTCAAAAAAATATTCAGGATCATGAACAGCAAAAAAGTATTTGTTATTTGGTATTTCAGGTTCAAAAAAATTGTCTTCTATACAAGTCCCTTCATAAATTAATTGCTGAGGCAATAAATCATATTTTTCCATCGGAAAACGATGCCCTTCTTTTAAGGGATGATTATAAATAGGGTGATGCGCAATTTTAAGCATATACAAATTTACGCTTTCACAAACTCTTTTTCAATTTCTTCCAACGATTTTCCTTTAGTTTCTGGCACTATTTTAACCATGACAAAGAAACCAACCAAAGCAACAATACCAAACAAGAAAAAAGACATCGCATTTCCTAAATTAGACAATTCCCAAGGAAAAATTAATTGAATTACAGAACTTATTAATGAATTTACAAAAGCAATAACACCAATGGCCAAACCTCTATATTTTAAAGGATATAATTCTGATAATAACACCCACATTACAGGCCCCAATGAAAATGCAAAACAAGCAATAAAACCTAAAATTCCAATCAAAATTAAAGTAGCATTAATTGTAGTAGCGGCTTCTAAAATTTCGCCATCATTTTTACTATATACTTGATTTCCTAGAATAGCCTTTAATTCGTTTTTAAAATCAACATCAAAAGTATATGCTTTGTCTGCAACTATTTGCAACTTTTCTGAACCTTCAAAAGTTAAGGTTTCTATTTTTTCTGATGATAACTTGTAGGTAGCTTTATTAAATCCGTATGCACATAATAACAAACTAATAGAAATTCCTAAAGTACCCACCAATAACAAAGGTCTTCTACCTACTCTGTCTATTAAATACATAGAGATTAAGGTGAAAACGACAGTAATTGAACTTAATAAAATACCAGAAGAAAAAGCTGCATCTGTACCAATTCCTGTTTGTTTAAAAATAGATGTTGCATAGAAATAGACTGCATTAATTCCTGTAATTTGTTGTAAAATACCAACTACTAAACCTACAACAAATAGAAATCGTAAAGAAGGTTTTATCAATTCTAAAATATTGACTTTTGTTTTATTTTCTTCCGAATCTGTATTTTCTTTAATTAAATCAATTTCAATTTCTGCAATTTTTTTTCCGTGAATTTGATACAATACTTTTTTAGCTTCTTCTACTTTTTCTTTTAAGAATAACCACCTTGGACTTTTTGGCACAAAAAACAAAGCAATAAAATAAAGCAATGCAGGTATTAACTCTACACCTAACATCCATCTCCATACATTAGTATCAGTTAAAAAAGTACTTTCTGGAGTGTTGTATATGTTAAAAAAATAGTTACTTAAAAACGCAGCAAAAAATCCTAAAACAATATTTAATTGTTGAATAGCCACTAATTTACCTCTGTTTTTTGCTGTAGAAACTTCTGCAATATACATTGGCGCCAAAACCAAAGCTGCACCAAAAGCCAAACCACCAATCATTCTTGCGATATATAGCATTTCATAAGAAGTTGCTAAAGCAGATAAAACTGCAGAAATTGCATATAGAAAAGCTACATAAAGTAATATTTTTTTTCTACCAATTTTATCGCTTAATCTGCCAGAAAACAACATCGCAATCATTGCCGCAAATGAAGGTGAACTTACTACCCAACCAGATTGGATATCATCTAAATTAAATTCTGGACTTGCAAAAGACATTACACCAGAAATAATACCAGCATCAAACCCGAATAAAAACCCACCTAAAGAAACTACAAAAGCAATAAACGCTATTTTTTTAGACATAATCTGCGTATCAATTTAAATTTAGAAGCCTAAAATAGTAAAAAATAGTTTGTTAATACGAATTAAAAAACTGTGTTTAACTTATTTGCTGCCCATTCTTAACAGCTTTTTCCGGCTCAACAAAAGCTAATTTACCATCAGGAGTATCTGTCATTAAAATCATTCCTTGGCTTTCTACTCCTCTAATTTTTCTTGGTGCTAAATTTACTAAAACAGAAACTTGTTGCCCAATAATATTTTCTGGCGAAAAGCTCTCTGCAATTCCAGAAACTATGGTTCTTACATCAATACCAACATCAACTTTAAGCTTTAAAAGCTTTTTAGTTTTTGCTACTTTTTCTGCTTCTAAAATGGTTCCTATTCTGATGTCTAATTTGGTAAAGTCGTCAAATTCTATCGTCTCCTTTTGAGGTTCTAAAACCTTATTTTCTTGCTCGTTGGCAATTTTTGTGGCTTCTAATTTTTCAATTTGAGCAGTTATGGTTTTGTCTTCAATTTTAGAGAATAATAATTCTGCTTTGTTTATTTGATGATTTTCAGGGATTAAAACATCTTTTTCGGTTACATCTTTCCAAGTGAGATCTCTCGACTGCGCTCGAGATGACAAATTCAAGATAGCCTTTAATTTATCTGAAGTAAAAGGTAAAAATGGCTCAGAAACTACAGCCAATGCCGCTGATATTTGAAGTGCAACAAACATAATTGTTTTTACACGTTCTTCATCAACTTTAATTACTTTCCAAGGTTCTTCATCTGCCAAATATTTGTTTCCTAGTCTTGCTAAATTCATTAATTCTTGACTAGCTTCTCTAAATCTGTATCTTTCTATAGATTTTCCTATAACATTTGGAAATTCTTTTACAGCAGCTAAAACATCTTCATCTATCTCTGTAAAATCGTTAGGAGTTGGTACAATTCCTGAGTAATATTTATTGGTTAACACCACCACTCTATTGATAAAATTACCAAAAATAGCAACCAATTCGTTGTTGTTTTTTGCTTGAAAATCTTTCCAAGTAAAATCGTTGTCTTTGGTTTCTGGCGCATTTGCAGTTAAGGTATAGCGCAAAACATCTTGCTGATTTGGAAATTCTTCTAAATATTCGTGCAACCAAACTGCCCAATTTTTAGACGTCGATAATTTATTACCTTCTAAATTTAAGAATTCATTTGCGGGTACATTTTCTGGTAAAATATAATCGCCATGCGCTTTTAACATACTCGGAAAAATAATACAGTGAAAAACAATATTGTCTTTCCCTATAAAATGAACCATTTTAGTATCGTCTTTTTTCCAGTAATCTTCCCAATTTTTGCCTTCTCTTGCAGCCCATTCTTTGGTAGATGAAATATAACCAATAGGCGCGTCAAACCAAACATAAAGCACTTTTCCTTCTGCACCTTCTAGAGGTACAGGAATTCCCCAATCTAAATCTCTGGTTACAGCTCTTGGTCTTAAACCATCTTCTACCCAAGATTTTACTTGCCCGTAAACATTTGGTTTCCAGTCTTTTTTATGCCCTTCTAAAATCCATTTACGTAAAAAATCTTCGTGTTTGTCTAAAGGTAAAAACCAGTGTTTTGTTTCTTTAACTGTAGGAACATTGCCTGTAATTGCAGATTTTGGGTTGATTAGATCTGTTGCATTATGAGACGTTCCGCAGTTTTCACATTGATCTCCATAACTTTCTTCAAAACCACATTTCGGACAAGTTCCTACCACAAACCGATCTGCTAAAAACTGATTGGCTTCTGCATCGTACAACTGTGCTGAAACTTCTTCAACAAATTCGCCATCGTTATATAGTTTAGTAAAAAACTCTGAGGCAGTTTCGTGATGAATTTTTGCTGAAGTTCTTGAATAATTATCAAAAGAAATGCCGAAATCAGCAAAAGATTGTTTGATAATTGTATGGTATTTATCAATAATATTTTGAGGAGAAACGCCTTCTTTTTTAGCACGCATAGGAATTGCAACTCCATGTTCATCTGAACCAGAAATGTAAGCAACATCTTTACCTATTCCTCTTAAATAACGCGCGTAAATATCTGCTGGTACATACACACCTGCCAAATGACCAATATGAATTGGACCATTTGTATAAGGCAATGCTGCTGTAATTGTATATCTTTTTGGAGTACTCATCCTATTTCTATTAATTTTATGGACTGATTTTTGAAGTGCAAAAGTACGAAAAACAAGGTTTTAAAAACCATTGAAAATTGATACATTTACGCAAAGAAGATTTATAGATTATTAGAAACAAGAAACAAGACGCATTTTGAATATTAAATTACCTTTCATATTTTTTTTACTGATGATTTCTTCATCAATAAAAGCTCAAGAAAAATTAAAAACTCCACCTTATTTAAAAGTTGGTGATACCATTGCAATTGTTGCTCCAGCAGGAATTCTAAAGAATAGAGAAGCCACTATAGAAAAAGCCAAAAAGTTAGCTGAAAGTTGGGGGTTAAAAGTAGTTTTAGGTAAAAATATCTACAACCAAAACAATCATTTTTCTGGCACAGATAATGAACGTTGTCAAGATTTTCAAGAGGCTTTAGACAACAAAAACATCAAAGCAATTTGGGCTGCAAGAGGTGGTTATGGGTCTGTACGGATTTTAGATAAACTCGATTTTACAAAATTTAAACAAACCCCCAAATGGATAATTGGGTATTCTGATATTACTGCGTTTCACAATCACATTCATAATTTAGGTTTTGAAACAATCCATGGAATGATGCCAACAAGTTTAGAAGAAGAACCCAAGGAAATTATCAAGACAATTGCTAGTTTTAAAAAAGTACTTTTTGGAGAAGAAATTTCGTATTCAATTCCATCATCAAAATACAATAGGCATACTTTATTAAGTTCAGGACAGCATTCATCCGAAGAAATTAACGGGCAATTGATTGGAGGAAATTTGGCCATTTTAACCTCGATGTTAGGCTCTGAAAGTCAATTAACTACTGAGAATAAAATTTTATTTATTGAAGAAATTGGCGAATATAAATATTCTATTGATAGAATGTTGCAAAGTCTAAAACGTGCTGGTTATTTTACCAAAGTAAACGCTGTTATTGTTGGGAATATGAGTCTGATCAAAAAGAATTCTACAAAATGGGGGAGTTCTATTGAACAATTGATTTTAGAAGCTATTCCACAAGGAATTCCTGTTTTGTTTGATTTTCCTGCTGGTCATAAACATGATAATAGAGCGTTGATTTTTGGGAGAGAAATTCAGTTGGCAGTTGGCAGTAATCAGTATTCAGTGACTTTTAGTAACGATTAAACTATTTCACTTTTTTAAACGTATAATTCTCTCCTTGTTTTACGGTATATCCAATAATTTCATTTTTATCATTTCTAAAAAATTTGAAAGGAACACCAACTGCTTTGAGAAGAAAAATATCTTTATCTGAAGGTGTTAAAAAAGCATCTGCTTCTGGATTTTTAGGATCACTTACAACCAATCGATTATCGAATACTTTAATTTCAAAAGTTCTTTCTAATTCGCCCTCTAATTCATAAATACCTATATATTCTTTTAATGTTTCTGCTGAAATCTCTTTTTTAGTAAAGATTTCAATAGGTTTATCCATCAAAAGACTGGCAATATAATTTGATATTTCATTAGTTCTGTCAAACTTAGTATTTGCTAAAATACAAACGTACATATCTTCTTTTGGTAAATACATTCCGTTTGTTGTAAAACCAAATAAATTTCCTCCATGCTGAATGGTTTTGCTTCCTTGTAGGTTTCTTAAAAAGAATCCATATCCATAACCAGTTCCTTTTCTATCATCTGTAGTTTTTTCTGTAATTAATTGATCAACCACATATTTGCTAATATTCGTTTTATTTTTTAAAGCTTCATTCCATAAAAATAAATCTTTTGTGGTGGATACAATTCCTCCAGGTGCATACAAAGCTGAACCCACCATTTTTGGAGCAGTAAATAGGATTCCTTTTTTACTATTGTAGCCAGTAACTATTTGCTTTCTTTTAGTATTTTTTGTGTACCAAAGTCCAGTAGCATTCATCTCTAAAGGTTCAAAAATGTAAATTCTTAAATATTCTTTTAATGATAAACCTGTTACTTTCTCTAAAGCTGCACCCAATAATGGATAATTAGAATTACTATAAGCCCATTTTGAACCTGGCTCAAATAACAAAGGCTCATTTTTATAATAATTGATTAATTCTTCAGGCGTATGTTCTTTCGCTAATAAATAAAATTCATTGTCATCCACATCAAAATAATTAGGAATTCCTGAAGTTTGTGCCAACAAATGATGAATCGTTATTTTATGTTTTTTTGATGGATAATAAGGCACATATTGTTGAATAGAATCTGTCAACTTCATTTTACCTTGTTCTACCAGTTGCAAAATAGCAGCAGATACAAATTGCTTGCTCATAGATGCAAGTTGAAAAACCATAGTTGTTTTTAGTTTTCTCTTTGGTTTTATAGAGGCTAAACCAAATGCTTTTTCATAGATAATTCTGCCATCTTTTGCAATCAAAACTACTGCTCCAGGTTCTTTCTTTGGATATTCTTCAGCAAGAAAATCATCAATAATTTGAAGTGATTTTGATTCGTTTTGAGCGTAAACAAACGTTGCAAAAAGTAAAGCAAATACTAGAAAACTAAATTTTATCATTTCGAAATATTTTCTGCAAATAAACCGATTATAATGGCTTTAATCTACTCAAATCTATATTTGAGTACAATTTTTATGTGTTTAAATGTGTTTTTCTGAATTGACTAGGAGATTGATTGGTATTCGCCTTAAAAACTCTTTGAAAAGTGGCTTGGGAATTAAATCCACATTCAAATGCAATTGCAGTTATTGTAAAGTTTTCTAGATTATCACTTAATAATTTCTTTTTAAATTCTTCAATTCTAAAATTATTGACGTATTCATTAAAACTAGAATTTAAATGCTGATTCAAAACTGCCGAAATTGTTTTTTGAGGAATACTTGTTTGTTTTACAACATCTTTCAATTGTAAAGAAGCATCTAAATACAGTTTATCAACTTTCATTAATTTATCTAAATTTTTGATGGTTTTTGCAACAATTTCATCAGTAATTATTAAAGGTTTTGATGTTTTTTTGTAGGTTTTAAAACTGATAATATAGCCATTAATACCTAACCAATACACCAAAACAATTAGTGGAATGTAAACAGGATACCAACCTACATTACTTAAAAGAAGATTAGATAAAGATGGAATTAAATAAGGAACTAAATGAAAAAACCAAATGATAGAAAAGATAATAAAACCAAAGGTAAAATTCTTTGCCCATTTTGTAAAAGCGTTGTTTTTAACATTACTCTGGTGCTTTGAAATCAATTGATAAGTAAACGTTAAATAAATGACTAAAGAAAGCCATCTTGGTATATCTACATATTGATTGTAGACTGAAATAAAATTCCCTAAATCAAAATTGGAATCGTTATTTATCAACCCTAAAAAACCAAAAATGATATAAATGATAACCACTAAATTTGGCACAACATCTAAAATAATACTGTAAAAATATTTTCGTTTTGATCTATCAACTTTAAAATCTGGATTTAAAATCGTTTTTACATAAAAGTAAATTAAGGGGCCAATTGGCATTATAATTACCAAAGGAATTATAGCTTCTAAAACATCAAAAAGGGCAGATGTGTTTTCTAAAGTTTGAAGTAGAAAAAGGTTTAAACAAGCTAAAGAAATCAATAAAATAAGCCAAGCAAGTAGTTTGTTTGCTCTCTGATTTACTTTTATTCTAAATAATAAAATAGTAGTTATGATTCCCTGAATTACTCCTAAAAGGATAATAATATTTAGAAAGTTTTTGATAATAAAATGGATTTAAAAGATGGTTACTAATTTATTAAAATTAATCTTTTAGTTTTTCTAAAAGACTTTTTACAAATTCTAATTCAGCATCTTTTTTAGAAAGTCTATCTTCTAGAGTTTTTTTAACTTTAAAATCGGGTATGGTGCCTCTACCAAAATTCTTTTTTAAATCTACAAAATTCACATATTTCTGCATTGGAGTTGTGATTACAAGATTTTTAAAAACAACATTTTCTGGCATCATTCCACTTGTGTTTCCTTGATATCCACCACCTGTTTCCTGCCCAACTGTTTTCGCTTTTTTATTATGAGATAGCACAGCCACAAAATCACCACAAGAAGACATACATAAACCGTTTGTTAAAATATAAACATCGCCTTGAAAACCATTTTTTGCTGGTTTTTGAACTTCATAAAAATCAAACTCTTTGGTTAGTTTTGCTTTTAACCAAATACGATTTTTGGGATCTTTCGTGTTTACTGGTTTTTTATAAAAAAGTCGATTTATTCCACTAATTTGATTCGCAATTTTTTCTCTAACCTCTATTCTATCCCAATATCTAAAAGGTTCATCAAAAAAATAACTTGCCAACAACACAGCATTACTATCTGAACCTCCAGTATTATTTCTGACATCGATTACCAATGTTTTGATATTTTGTTGATTTAATTTTTTAAATACATTTTTTAAATATCGCTTAAAATTCTGACCATTTTCTTTGATCGCACTATTCGAAAAAGAATTGATTTTTAAAAAAGCATTACCATTGGTCACTTCAAAATCAAGCTGTTTTTCATTGACTTTTTCTTGCTCTTCAAAAGAAGGAAAAGAAGATTTATCAACTCCTTTTACTTCAACTGTTTTAATAGTATCATCAACTTTAATTTTTATGTTGAATTTATCATTAAACTCAATCATTGTTCTGTACCAAAAAGCAAAACGAAAGTTTAACAAGTATAATTTTAAAGTTTGATTATAGCCATCTGAAGGAATTGCATTTAATAATGTGGTTACAATATCATCAATCGGTTTATCATTAATGGCCAAGATTTTGCTTTTTACTAATAAATCTGGATTATCAGATAAATTTTCGACAATAAATACGTTTTTATCATCATCAATAAAAACAGAAACAGGAACTAATTTCGATGCACTTTCTGCATAATTTCTCCAAACTTCGTTTAAACTGATATCTGTATGCAAACAACCAATTTTTGCATACAAGGGTTTAATTTTTCTATAATATTCTATGGTTTTTAGTGGTTTTGTAACGTCTTTAAATGCAGCAGGAATTATAGAATCGAATTCCTCTTTAGAAGTGTACGTATAGAAATTAGGATGAATTTCAGACAATGAAGAAAATAATTCAGTCGTCCATTTTACCAAAGAATCTTTTGGGAATATTTCATCTGGATTGAATGCTGTATCTTGAGCATTAACATTAAATAAAAACAGGAATTGCAATAGAATTAGAACAGAAATAGTTTTTATTTTCATTACCTATAATTTTGTTGAACAATGATTTTTTCAAAAAAATCGATTATTAATTTAAATATTCCTAATTAAATATTAAAGGTGATAAAAAAAGACTAATTTATTTCTTCTAAAAGTTGATTCGAAAGTTCCTTTCCATTTTCATCAATTGAAACGAACCAAACATTGGTGGTACATGTTCTATTAAAAATATCAGAATTTGAGGTGCATTCTTGTTTTGTGCCTTTAATTAAGAAGCCTGAATCTGTTTTTTCTGCTGAATAGCCGTATTCATTATAAAAACCTCCGTAAGTATTTTGCCAAAATTGTTTTCCTTTTTTATCGGTTTTAATCACGAATATATCATAGTTTCCATTTCCATAAGAACTAGTTGAACCAATAATTAAATAACCATCTTTTGTTGCAATTATTGAATTGGCTTTGTCATAACTTTTGCCACCAAATTGTTGAGACCAAATTTCATTTCCATTTTCATAATTCTTAGTCAACAATATTTGAGATGAATTCCCTTTTCTGGAGCCAATAGTAGTTACATTAATAGAACCATTTTCTGTAGCTATTTTTGGTTGAAATTTAAGCTTTGTTTTCTTGATAAACTTATTGTTTAAAACACGATTTGTAGTCAATAAAATTTCTGTAACTCTATTAAATTGATCTCTTTGTATTTTTAAAATATAATCGTACACCAACAATTGATTTCTATTTAAAACCTCAAGGTCAACTGGCTCATCCCATTTATCTAAAGAAATTTGAAGTTTGTTTTTAGATGATAATTCAATCGTAAAAGACATCTCTAATTCAGTACTAAAATACTCGCCAGCATAACTTTCTAAATCTGCTAATGTTGGTTTATCAAAAGGAATTTTCTCATAAATCGATGTTTTTCCAGATTCATAAAACAAGTTTAATTCATTTTTAAAGAAACTCACTTTTAAGCTTGGATTACTTTTCATTTTATAGATATTTTTATCTTCTTGAATTAGTTCTCTAGGATTGTTATTTCCATTTCTCCAAAACAATTTTTCATCCTTCTCTTCAATTCTTATTAAATAGTTACCTGGAGAACGATATTGACCAATTACATCACTAAAACTAGTTAAGTTATTCGTTTCGTTAATTCTTTTATTATAATTATTTGTTGCTTTTTTTGAAGGTAATAATACATTTGTAATCTCGTCAGCAATTGCTCCACTCCAAAGTTTACTGTTATTACTCATTACAAAAACGGTCAATTTTTTTATTGGATATCTTGCCATTTGAGAATGATAAGAACCTGTTCCTCCAGAATGATGTACAGAGGTTCTATTCAATCTATCCTCTAACTCTAGGCCAAAACCATAAGTTTTGATTTCACTATTCTTAATGGGCTTCTGACTCTCAATTAATAATCGATTGTTGTTATGATTTGCATTTTGAACGGCTTGCTCAAAAATTAACTGATCTTTTAAAGAAGTAAATAAAAATCCATCTCCATACAAATTGGTAATCATTGGGTATTGTTGCCAAATTCCATCTCCCCAATCTGAATAAGGTAATGCTTGATTGGGAATAACATACATATAATCTTTTAAGAATTGTGTGTTTTTCATTCCTAAATTTTCAAAGAAATTTTTAGAATATTCGTGAAAACCTTTTCCTGAAGTAATAGCAATAATTTTTGCTAAAATGGTATAACCAGAATTGCTATACATATATCTAGAACCTGGATTAAAAGCTAAATCTTGTTGTCTTTCTAAAAGTTCTAATACATCCTTATTATCTAAACCTTCTTTTCTCCACCAAGGATTTTGCTGAATACTCATTAAATCATAAAAATCACGAATTCCACTTGTGTGATTTAATAAATGTCTGATTTTTATTTTTTCTTTTACTTTTGGATAAAAGGTTGGTAGGTATTTTCTGATATCATCTTCTAAACTCAATTTTTCTTCAATTGATAATTGCAAAATCATTAAAGCGGTGAATTGTTTTGCTGTAGATGCAATATTAGAAACTGAATTTTCATCAACGCTTACATGATGTTGCAAGCTGGCTAAACCTCTGCATTTTTCATAAATAATTTTTCCATCTTTTACAATTCCAACAAACAATGCAGGATCGTTATCAGAAATTTTAGAGTTTACAATCGAATCAATTTTGGATATTTTAGTTTCTTGAGCAACGATAACAGATGAAAGAAACAAAGCGATTAAGATTATGAATTTTTGCATAATTATGAGATTTATTCGATACAAAGATGAAAGATAACCAAAGATGAATCGCTTCAAATCTTGATTTGAGACCAACTTTTAACTCAGTTTATGCAAATAATCTTTTGGTGATAAACCTGTACTTTTTTTAAAAGCTCTATTAAAAGTCGCTTTACTGTTGAATCCACAGTCGAAAGCAATCCCTAATAAGGTTGTTTTTTTATGCTCTCCTTTTTTTAGATTTTCTTTTACGGCTTCAATTCTATAGTTATTGATAAAATCATTAAAATTCATCTCAAATCCTGAATTGATACTATTTGAAACCGTTTTGGTATTGGTTTCTAATAATTTTGAAACATCAGAAAGCGTTAATTTTGGATTTGTATAGACTTTTTGCTCGTCAATCAATTGCACTATTTTTTGTTTCCAAAACTCAATTTCTTGTTGGTTGATATTTGCTTGTTTTAGATTTTTTTCTCTTTCGATATCAGAAAAAACATTGATGCTTTCTGAATTTATATCACTCAAAAAAGAAATTTTAACTGCGTTTGCATATCCATTTATAGAGATGTAAAAAACGACTATAGAAAACACAATATAATGCCAAAACTGACTACCAAACTCACCCCACTCAGGATTTAAAACAAATAGTAAAACTCGTAAAATTAAAATAGCTAAAAATGCAATTAGAAAATTTTGAATCCATTGAAAAAGAATAGAATCTGCAAAACTTACCTTTTCAAACACCAATTTTTTATACTTGGAATAGTGTTGTAAACTTAAAATCAAATAAAATGCCATTGAAATTACACCCGCTATTTGATACCAATTTGCTAAATCTTTGTCTCTACCATCTGCATAAAAATAAAATTCATCTAAAACGAGTTTATCGGTAATAAAAATGATGAGACTATAAAGTAAATACAGTATTGCTGGAATAAAATGTAAACGCTCTTTTTTAGATATTTTAAACGAATTATTAAGTAAGCTTTTTGTATAAAAATAAATAACTGGACCAATTAATAAAACTTGCATAAAAGGGATAAAAAATAATATTTCGCTTGTAATTTTTTTACTGTACCAACCTGCATAACCCAACATATAAGGAGCTATATACATTGCACACAAAAACAATAGGAAACTCAACCATTTACTGGCTTTATTGCTATAAATAATTCCTTTTCTTAACAATAAAGCGGAAAATACAATTCCGTGGAAAAAGAAAATTAGTAGGAGTGAACTTTTTTGTCCAAAACCGAAAGGAAAATCAATCATTAAGTATGCATTTTTAATTCGATAATTGTATGCTCAATTTGGTCAGAAATATTTTTTAATCGATTCGATAAATTTTCTTCTTTTTGCTTTTGATTCGACCATATATTTCCTAGAATGCTTATGATAATATTTTGTTCCTTATTTTTTATCAATGGTGAAAATTCAAAATTTAATTTATTTACAATTTCTTTAGTCGACTTGTCAAGATTGGAATTCTCAAGAAGTTTTTTGAACCTTTTAATCTCTAGATTAAAAAGCTGAAGTTCATTTTCATTTACTTTATTGTCATAATAATAGCGTAAACATTCTTTTTTTAGAAATTCTAGATATTTTATTAAGGTCATAAAATTCATACAATAAAAGTAAGCAATAATTTGTAAATTCACAGAATGGCAGAACATAATGAACTTGGTAAAGAAGGAGAAAAACAAGCTGTAGAATTTCTGCGCAAAAACGATTACAAAATTCTCGAAAAAAACTACAGATATTTAAAGGCTGAAGTAGATATTATTGCTCAAAAAGGAGCTATTTTGGCCGCTATTGAAGTAAAAACAAGAACCTCTACCTATTTTGGTAATCCTGAGGAATTTGTCAATCCGAAGAAAATAAAACTACTGATTTCGGCCATCGACAACTATGTTGTAGAAAGAGATTTAGATGTTGAAGTTCGTTTTGATATTATTGCTATTATCACCAATAAAAAGGAAACTAAACTTGAGCATTTAGAGGATGCTTTTTTGCATTTTTAAGCATTATAATTCATTAATTAGCTCAAATATTATAATAATTAACTACACGATTTTTAAAACCTTTTAGAGCGTTACAGTTTATCAAAAAACTCGTTAACTTCTTTCATTTCATTGGGTTTTGCAATAATTTTTTTGTTCTTATCTAAAATGATATAAGTCGGCGTAGCATATACTTGATAGGTTCTTGCGGTTTTATTTTCCCATTTATTTAAACCCAAAACATTGTGCCATCCGTTTAAATTCTTCTTTTTATAGGTTTCCCAAACAAAAGCATCATTTTCTAAAGCAAATGCAATTACTTTAGTGTTCGGCTTTGTTTTCATGTAGGTATGTAATTCTGGAATTTCTCGTAAACAATGAGAACACCCCGTACTCCAAAATACCAAAACATACGTTTCTGCATCATTTAAAGTAGATAGTTTTAGATTTCTACCATTTTCTTGCCAAGCAAAATCTGGCGCAATTCTGCCTATTGACGTAGCAAATAATGCTAATTTTTCTTCTTTAAACTTAACATCTTGAATTGCTATTGGCAATTTATTATACTGTTTTTCAAAAAGATAATCTATAATAGCTAAATTTTTAGATTCTTCGAATTGTTCGATTAAAAACTGAATAATATCTCTCTTATAAGACACATTCTTAATTTTAGCAAGTATGGTTTCTATGGATAATTTATAAAGATTTTGTTGTTCCTTTTCATCCTCACTAAAATTGATGTAAAACACGTAATCTAAAATTCTACTAGTTAAAAACGAGGAGTTCACGAGTACTTCATTAGCAAAATCTAATCCATCAAAATAGGTGATTTTAATATTATCTATATACGCATTTATTGACGTGAAAATTTCTTTAGGATTCGTTCTTGCATTTGCCTCTACAAAAGGATATATATATTTTCCTTTCGCTGCTGCTTCATAAGTAGCTTGAACTGAATCTACTTTTTTAAGAATATTTATATAATTTTCTTTTACATCTAAAGTTGGATCTTTTAAAACTTCAACCTGAATAGAATCTAATTTCTGTTGCACTTTAGAAATGGCTGTAATATAATTACTGTATAATTTATTTTCTGAAGATGATGAAAAGGCAATAGATTGCTGTGGATATTCTGGATTAAAAATAAATGAAACATCTTCTTTATTGTAAATAAAATCTACAAAACCTGCTCCTTCTAAACTATATTTAGCTCTATATGTTCCGGGTTTTGCAGATGCTGGTAATTGCATTCCAAAACTACTTACAGCCTGTTTTTTTCCACTAATTACAATAGAATCTGTCTTGATAGTCGTATTATTTACGAAAACCTGTTTTGTACCTTCTAACTTGTATAGTATTACCCAATCTGTTTTTATTTCTGGACTCATTGCGCCTTTTACAGTATGCTGTGTATAAGAAATCGAAGAAATTAAAATGAATATTGATAGTATTTTTTTAGTCATTTTTTGTCAGTTTTTATCTTCTTAAGATATTCCAAGAAGTATACCAAAAATACTATTTCTGTATTAAAATGGGTATATTGTAACGTTAAAATAATAATTATGCCTTTTTCTGATAAAATTATTTGGATTACTGGTGCTTCTTCTGGAATAGGTAAAGCATTAGCTATTGAGTTATCGAACCAAAATGCAAAACTGATTTTGTCTTCTCGAAATAAAGAAGCTTTAGAATTGGTAAAAAATAAATGTAAACATTCTACTGATGTAAAAATTGTTATTTTAGATTTAGAAGATTACAACAATGCACAAGCTAAGGCAGATAAAGCGATTGCTGCTTTTGGTAAAGTTGATGTTTTGGTAAATAATGGCGGAATTAGTCAGCGTGCTTTAGTAAAGGGTACTCATATTTCTGTTGATAAACGCATTATGGAAATTAATTATTTGGGTACAGTTGCGTTAACGAAAGCAATTTTGCCTCATTTTATCAACAATAAAAACGGACATTTTGTAACTACTACAAGTATTGTTGGTAAAATTGGCACGCCTTTACGCGCTAGTTATGCCGCTAGCAAACACGCTTTACATGGTTTTTTTGATAGTTTGCGTGCAGAACATCATAAAGATAATATTTCTGTTACCTTAGTTTGCCCAGGTTTTGTAAATACCAATGTTTCTATAAATGCACTAACTGGAGATGGTACAGCACAACAAAAAATGGACACTGCTACAAATAACGGAATTCAACCAGATCGTTTTTCAAAATTAATGGTTAAGGCAATACAGCAAAGAAAAGAAGAAGTTTATATTTCTGGTGTAAAAGAAAAATTAGCAGTGTATGTTAAACGATTTTTCCCAAAAATTTTATCAATAATGATACGTAAATTGAGTGTTACTTAATTTTAGTGTGGTATTTAGGAGATTTCTCAACTTCACTTCATTACGTTTTAAATAACAAAACTGAATATTATACTAATTTTAATTACTCTTAAGCAAACAATTCGTGAATTGGTGGCAGAAAAAATCACTCAAAAAAAGCTAAGGCTTCAAAATAAGAAACGATAGCTTCTTTCATTAACACGGTTTGTTCGCCAGGTTTTAGGTTGGGTAATTCTGTGAGTATTTTATAATGTGGCCAACCATCATCATCAAAAAAATCGAACTCATAGTAGCCGTAAGGCTCTAATAATTTGCATATCGCAATATGCATAAGGTTCATTTTTTCGTCTTTTTTAAAATCTCTATAGCCTTGCCCTAATTCTTGCACTCCTATTAGGTATAGAATTCCATCTACATTTAATTCATCACCTTCAGAAAAATCATCGGTTAATTTATCAACCAAATAATTCCATTTTTCCTTTAAGTTACTCACTTTATCCATCAGACATATTTAAAGCGTAAAGATACAATGTGCATTTTTAAATTGTAAAAATATAATGTAGATTTACACAAAATATTTAAAATGAATGTTTTCGACATTATTATAGCAGTAATTCTATTATTTGCAGCGGTAAGAGGCTTTATGAAAGGGCTTTTTTCTGAAGTTGCCTCTTTAGTGGCCATAGTTGCTGGTGTATTTTGTGCAATTCACTATTCATATTATGTCGAATACTTTTTGAATGATTCTATTTTAAAATGGTCTCATCAAACCAATAAAATTGTAGCCTTTGCAGTAACATTTTTAGCAGTTGTACTGCTCATCATTTTCATCGGAAAAGTTTTAACCAAATTAGCAGATATTACTTCTTTGGGGTTTTTAAATAAAATATTAGGAGGCCTTTTTTCTGTTTTAAAATCTGCAATTATTTTAAGTGTAATTTTTCTGTTTTTTGATAAATTTAACAAAACGATACCTTTTGTTAGTGAGAAAACACTTGATGATTCTGTGTTATACAATTCTGTAAGAATTATTGTACCTACCTTGTTTCCTGCAATTATGGATAAGGATAACCCCTCTTTAAAGTTTATTAAATAAGATCTCGACTGCGCTCGACCAAACAGCATATAAAACAATTATGTTAAAGTCACTTTAACTAATTTTACTTTATTAATTCTAATTATGGCATGATACTATATGTAATTTAAGCTTTTTTATCGATTGCTAAGGATATTTATGTTTGTTTAATAGCTAAAAAGATACATAAACTATTTTTATAGATTATATAATAAAATTAAATAAAAATATATAGATAATAGCTATAGATTTGCACATCAAAAAACCATAAAATGAACGTAGACGTTTTAATTAGCAACTTAACTAATCCTGTTTTGTTGTTTTTTGTTTTAGGTATTATAGCCACTGTTGTAAAAAGTGATTTAAAAATTCCTGAATCTTCATCAAAATTTATTTCTTTATATCTCTTATTTGCCATCGGTTTTAAAGGAGGACAAGAGCTTTCTCATAGTGAATTTGATAGTGAAATCATATATTCGATAATTTTTGCACTTCTACTGTCTTCGTTAGTACCTGTTTATACTTTTTTTGTATTAAAAAGAAAAGTAGGGGTACCTAACGCGGGTGCTATTGCTGCTGCCTATGGATCTGTGAGTGCTGTAACGTTTGTAACTGCGGTTTCTTTTTTAGAAAATCAAGGAGTTTCTTTTGGTGGACATATGGTGGCTATTATGGCAATTATGGAATCGCCTGCAATTATAGTAGGTGTGCTTTTAATTGTACTTTTTGATAAATCTAGAAAGAAAAATAAATCGATACCAAAACTTGTGGCACATTCTTTTACTGGAGGAAGTGTTTTAATATTAATTGGTAGTTTGGTGATTGGTTTAATTGCAGATGCCAGCCAAGCAAGAGGTATTGAGCCTTTTACAACCGATATTTTTAAAGGATTTCTATCGCTTTTCTTATTAGAAATGGGAATGGTTACTGCAAGTAGAATTAAAGAATTTAAAAAACACGGTGTATTTCTATTCGTTTTCGGAATAATTGTTCCGCTTTTTAATGGAATGTTGGTAGCCTACATAAGTGGTTTTGTAACAGAAAGCATAGGTAATAGATTATTGTTTGCCATTTTAGGTGCTGGCGCTTCTTATATTGCTGTGCCAGCTACAATGAAATTAGCAGAACCAAGAGCTGATGCAGGTATTTATATACCTATGGCTTTAGGTATTACTTTCCCTTTTAATATTACACTTGGTATGCCCATTTACTTTGCTATTGTGCAACTTTTTTAAAAATAGTATTCTTGATATTAAATCAAAAAACCATCAAAGCGTATATTTTGATGGTTTTTTAATTTGTGAAAAAGTGATAAATTACTTAATCTAAATCTAACGTAAAAATATCATCTAAATGCGCTGCACTATCCATAGATACTTTTAAATCTTTAATAATACCATCTTTTAATTCGTACACCCAACCGTGAATTTCTAAACCAGAATCATTTTTCCAAGCTTGTTGTACTATAGATGTTTTTGCTAAATCGTAAACTTGTGCTTTTACATTTAATTCTACTAATCTATCAAAACGTTTTTTGTCGTCGTCTATTTTTTTAAGTTCAGTTTTGTTGTCTTTATAAACTTCTTTAATATTTCTAATCCATTTATTAATTAGCCCTAAAGATTTATTTTGCATTGCAGCTTGTACTCCTCCACAACCATAATGACCACAAATAATTACGTGTTTTACTTTTAAATGATTTACAGCGTAATCTAACACACTTAACATATTCATATCTGTGTGTACTACCATATTTGCAATATTTCTATGTACAAATAATTCACCTGGATGTGTACCTGTAATTTCATTGGCTGGCACTCTACTATCTGCACAACCAATCCATAACACAGGAGGTTGTTGCCCTTTTGCTAGACTTGTAAAGTAATCAGGGTCATTATCTGTCATTTCTTTAACCCACTTTTTATTGTTTTTCAAAAGCTGATTATAATATAGTTCTGCCATAATTTTATATTTTAATAGTTACGCTAATGCTAGCTTATTGGTTTTTTCTCTAAATTAAAAAACGCTATATAACTTGGTGGGTTTTCTGTAACCCCACTTTCAGAAATTATTTTAATATTTATAGACCTTTCTTTTGCTTTTAGTGCAAAATCTTCTAAAATTTCAATAATATCATTATCTAAATATATAGTTTTCCTAATATCTAATTCCAAATGTGTATTTTCTGGAAGCCTGTCTAATTCATTTAAAATAGCTCCTTTATTAAAAAAAGTAACTTGCTCTGCCAGAGTCATTTTAATTCTGTGTTTTCCATCACTTTTATCTTCAATGTGTAAAAAATGTGAATTTTGAAAACTTTTAATTAAAATTACTACAATTCCAACAGCTAAACCTAAAGCAATACCGACTAATAAATCTGTAAAAACAATACCTATTATTGTAACTATAAAAGGAAGAAATTGTTTCCAGCCTAAATTCCACATTTTTTTAAAAAGAGCTGGTTTTGCTAATTTATAACCTACAATAAATAGTATAGCTGCTAAAACAGACAGCGGAATTTTATTTAAAAGGTTAGGAATTAAAATTACAGATATTAATAATAAAAACCCGTGAATTATTCCAGATAATTTGGTTCGTCCTCCAGATTGAATATTTGCTGAACTTCTAACTATTACTTGGGTAATAGGTAAACCTCCTATTAAACCAGAAATAATATTTCCTGTTCCTTGAGCTAGTAATTCTCTATTTGTTGGTGTTACATTTTTATGCGGATCTAATTTATCTGTTGCCTCGACACATAAAAGAGTTTCTAAACTAGCTACAAGAGCTATTGTAAATGCAGTAACCCAAATTTGTGGATTATAAATTGCAGCAAAATTTGGAAAACTAAACTGACTTAAAAAACTATTAAAATCATCAGGAACTGGCACAGCTACCATATGATCTTCTGATATGCTTAATGAACTATCTTTAGTTAAAAGATAAAAAACAATACCAATAACAACTGCCACTAAAGGACCTTGTACAAGTTGAAATATTCTCCCTTTTTTTGATAATACGTTAGACCACAAGATTAATATACACATTGCTAACAAAGCAATTATGGTAGCACCCAAACTTACATTACCACTAATTAATGCATTTATAGATTTTAAAAGTTCAGAAATTGTATTTTCACCATCTATTTGTAAAAAGGCAAAATCTCCTTGAGGATCTGAATCCATCCCAAAAAAATGTGGTATTTGTTTTAAAATAATTATTAAACCAATACCCGTTAACATTCCCTTGATAACTGATGATGGAAAATAATAACCAATAACACCTGCTTTTAATATTCCAAAAACAATTTGAATGACACCTCCTAAAACTACAGCTACTAAAAAATTTTCGTAACCAAGAGATCCTATTGCTGTAAAAACAATTGCAGCTAAACCAGCTGCTGGGCCACTTACTCCAATTTTAGAACCAGATAAAGCTCCAACAACAGTACCGCCAATAATACCTGCTATTAAGCCAGAAAACAGTGGTGCTCCACTTGCAAGTGCTATTCCTAAACACAAGGGTAAAGCAACAAAAAAAACTACAATACTGGCTGGTAAATCTTTATTTAAGTATTTAAACATATTCTATAATTAGGGCACTAAATATATGGAATTAAAAAAAAATAAAAAAGAAAATTAAACAATCTTTAAAGAAACAAGAAAATATTTAAATTATTACAACTCTTTAATTTCTGATGAAACTATCCAGCCTTGTTTTCCGTCTGCAATTTTAATTTTTTTCCAATCATCAATTGCATCTAAAACGATAACTTTTGTGCCTTCGTGTAAAGTAAAAACCTCATCAGAATTTAAGGTTGGCGCATTTCTTACTTCTGTTTCTTCTGCAAAAACGATAGCAACTTTGTTATTTTGAGTAAAAGAATATTGATTGTAAGTAATAAGTAAAGAAAAAATTAAGAATATAAAACTTAGTGTACTTGTTATAAAATAAAATCGCTTTTTTGATGGAGAATGGGCAAAATAAAAGAATAAAAAGAAAATACACACTAAAAAGGAAAATACAATAACCACAATTGCCCATTGATTGTAAGAAAGTTTCTGTAAAAAGTTCTTATTTATTTTCTGAAATACCGTTTTTGGTAATTCTTCAATATTATCTAAAGCCAAACGTTTTGCAAAAACTAAATTATTTTTTACATCTTCGTTTAAAGGATTCAATTTTAAGGCCTTTTCGTAATAATAAATAGAAGGGCCAACTTTATTTAGCTTATAGTACGTGTTTCCTAAATTGTAAAACAATTCAGAAGAAACCATTCCTTGAGATTCTATTTTTTGATACACCTCTACAGCCTCTTCTAGCATATCATTTTTATACAAATCATTTGCTGTCTTAAAAAGTTCTTCAGTGCTTTGAGCAACTGCAGCACTGGTAATCATCAACAATAAAAAAAGAAATTTCTTCATCTTATAACTGTTTATCTAATTCAACGATTACTTGTTTGGCTCTTTCAAACTCCTGTTTCATTTCTGTATCTGTTACAGGTGTATAACGTGCAAAATCAGAGGCCTTTAAAACATCTATAAATTGTTGTATAATAGCTTCATTTGTATTTTTTTTCTCAAGAATTTTGGTGATATTTTCTTTGCTGATATCTCCAGTTTCTATACCTAATTTTGCTTTTAAATAATTGTGTAGCGCACGCTCTAAAGCCTCATAAAAAGCTTCTTTTTTACCCAATTGCTTTTGTGCTTCAGATAAATATTTTTTGGCTAGCTTTTCTGCTCTTCGCAATCTTAATCCTACAACATCACTATTTCGTTTTTCGTTATTCTTAGCTATTAAAATACCTATTGGAATAATTACAAAAGGTAACAATAACAAGAGGTAAAACAAATATGACTTGTAAAAATCGTTTGCTTTACTCATTACAAAATCACTTTGTGTTTGTATGTATCTGAAATTTTTTCCTGTTAAAACAACCGTTTTCTTTTCTACAGCGTTCGATTCGCTGTTTACCAACTCTTTTCCTTCTGTTACATCCACATATAAATCTTCAGTATCAACAGACTCGTATTTTTTTGTCTTCGGATTAAAGTATGAAAACCCTACGCTTGGTAATTTGTATTTTCCTTTGTATTGCGGCACAACTGTATACAAATCTGAAACCGAACCTTGTAAACCGTTCGTAGTAATTCTTACTTGTTCTTTTCTTTCTGGTTGGTACTTTTCTAATTCAGCGGGAGTTTGTACCGTTGGTAATTCGAATAATTTTAAATTTCCTTTACCAGAAACTGCTACTTTTATTTGTGACGACTCATTTGCTTTTAAAACTCCTTTACTTAAAGTAACATTAAAATCGAATTCACCTACTGCACCCGTAAAATTTTCTGGTTTACCTTCTAAAGGAAGGCTTAGTGGACTGATTACTTTTTTAGGTGATGCAAATTCTTTTTTGATATTTTTTGTAATTACGTTTCCAAAAAAGTCTGCTCTACCTGTTGGTACTCCAATTGTAATGTCCATTTTCATGGGATCTAAAGAGAGCTTGCCTGTTTTTGTTGGAATTAACAATGCTTTTTGCAATACAATATATCTGTAATCTTCTCCATTGTATTTTCCCATTTTTACAGGAAAACCATTAATTTTAATTTCTTGATTCCAAAAGCCATTGTATTGTGGCGCTTCTGTAACTGAGGTATCGTAAACACTCACGTTTTCACTAACATAAAGTCTATATTCTACATAAATACCTTCACCTACATAAGGCCTTGCTTTAGAAATTTCTGCAACTAAATGAATATTTTGTTGGGCAATATAGTCTGGATCGTTTGGATTTTCAGGAAGATCTATAGCATCTAAAACAATTATTTTAATCATTTTAGAATTTAAGATCGCTCCATTCAGTTTTATACTTGCAGGGCTAATGATAAGTTCGCCTTTTCGTTTGGGTTTTAGAATATACGTATAAGACTGAGAATAACTTACTTTACCATTTATCCAAGATTGACTTACAGATTGACTAGGCCCTTGAATGACTCTAAAGTTATCGAATTTAGGAGGCGTAAAATCGTCTGCCCCTTGCTTATTCACAGAAAATTCAATTCGCAAACGTTGATTTAAACCCAGCTTATTTTTACTAACACTTACTTTTAATTCTGCTTTTTGAGCAACAACTGAAAGTGTGAGTAAACTTATAAATAGCGATATGTAAAATTTCAACTTCATCTTCTTCTTAAAACATCAAATTTACCAATCTTTTTCTTGTTTTATCTTTTTGCCCTTTGCTTTTTTGGCATTCATTTTCTTTTGGGTCTTTTTTTCCTCATTATTCAAGCTTTCTAACAACTGCTTAATTTGTTGAGGAGACATTTTGCCTTGTTGTGGTTTGGGTTTTTGATTCTGATCTTTTTTATCATCTTTAGGATCTTGTTTTTTATCTTTATCCTTATCACCTTCACCATCTTTATCTTTGTCGTCTTTATCTTTTTTATCTTTCTCATCATCACCATCTTTCTTGTCTTTATCTTTGTTGTCCTTGTCTTTTTTATCCTTATCGTCTTTATTTTTGTCGTCTTTATTGTCTTGATTTTGTTTGTCCAATAATTTTTGAGCAACAGCTAAATTATAACGTGTTTCATCATCATTAGGATTATTTCGTAACGAATTTTTATACGCATCTACAGCACCTTGATAATTTTTGGTTTCCATCATTGTGTTGCCTAAATTATGGTAAGCCTCTGCTTTTGTGTATTTATCTTCTGCTGTTTTTGCTGTTAATTCGTATTGAGGTACAGCTTCTTTAAAATTTTTATTTTGATATAAGGCATTCCCTAAATTGTAACTTGCTTTGTCGTAGTTCGAGTTATTGCCTAATGCTTTTTGATACGCCACAGAAGCATCTGTAAATTGTTTTTGTTCGTACAACTTATTGCCTTGTCTTACCATTTTTCTTGCCTTACGTTGTTGGGCAATAGAATCTTTTTGCGCTACAGTTTCTTTTGATGAAAATAGCATTAAGCAAAGCACAAGTATGTTTAAATAAATTTTCATTTTAATTGTTTTTTTGATTTTTCTTCATTAAATAAATCAACTTTTCTTACCCATTTTGTTTTTTTATCAAACAAGAAAATATCTAATAATAAAAACAGAATAGCTATGGCTAAAAACCATTGAAATTGATCTTTGTAATCAGAGAATTGTTTTGTTTCGAACTCACTTTTTTGAGCATTGGCAATAATTTCTGAAATCTCTTTTACAGGGTTATCTGTAATATTACCATCTACATACCTACCATTGGCAACATCTGCAATTTCTGACAAAATATCTGGCTGACGCTTTGTAATTACAGTTTCTCCTTGTCTGTCTTTTTTATAGCCAATCATAGAGCCATTTAATCGCATAGGAATTGGAGCTCCTTTTTCTGTACCAACACCAACCGTATACACTTTTACACCATCATTAGCCAAATTTTGTGCCATTTGTTTGGTTTCTTCTTGATGATCTTCGCCATCAGAAATAATAATTAAAAAACGATTGGTTTGATCATCGTTATTATAATAGGTTTTTGCTAATTCTAAGGCTTCATTTATAGCTGTACCTTGGCTTGAAACCATATCTGGATTGGCGTTTTGCAAAAACATATTTGCAGCTGCATGATCTGTAGTTATTGGTAAAAGCGGATATGCATTACCTGCATAAATAATAACACCCACTCTATCTGAGCCTAACTTAGCGATAATTTTAGAGATAATTTGTTTTGCTTTTTCTAATCTGTTGGGCGCAATATCTTCTGCCAACATACTTTTAGAAACGTCTAACGCAAAAACCACATCTACTCCTTCTCTTTTTACAGTTTTTAGCTTAGAACCCATTTTAGGATTTACCAAAGAAATTACTAAAAAAGCAATTCCAAAAATCAACATGATCAACTTTAATGTATTTTTAAAAGTTGATGTATTTGGTGCTATTTTTTCTAATAGTGCTGGATTAGAGAATTTACGTTGTGTTCTTTTTTTCCACCATAAAACCAATAGAAAAACGACAATCATTATTGGAATGATTGCTAATAAGTAAAAATAAATTGGTTCTTCTAATTTGTACATTTTCTAAATTACTGTTTTAAATCCTTGCAGGAAAATTATATAAAACTTTTAAATAATGTGTTTCTCAACAAGAATTCAAGTACTAAAAAACCAAGTGCTAAAAAGACTAAATCTCTATACATTTCTTGGTAATTGTAATATTTAAATTCTTCTATTTTGGTTTTTTCGAGCTTGTCAATTTCATCATAAATGTCTGCTAATTTATCGTTATTGGTTGCTCTAAAATATTTTCCATTGGTTTCTGATGCAATCTCTTTTAGTAGTTTTTCATCAATTTCTACTTGTTGTTTTCTAAAGTTTAAAGCACCAGTTCTCGGATCTTTACTCCAAGGAAAATCTGCCATTCCATTTGTACCTATGCCAATAGTATATACTTTTATGCCTAATTCTTTTGCCAATTCTGTAGCTGTTCTTGGATCTATATTTCCTGAATTGTTAACACCATCGGTCAGTAAAATAATAATTTTACTTTTTGCCTTACTTTCTTTTAATCGATTTACGCCAGAACCTAAACCCATTCCTATTGCTGTACCTCCATCTAATTGGCCCCATTGCAAGCTTTCTATAGTTCTTTTTACAATGCCTTTATCGCTAGTTATTGGTGTTTGTGTAAAACTTTCTCCTGCATACACCACAATACCAATTCTGTCATTTGGTCTTTTATTTACAAAATTGATAGCTACTTTTTTTAAGGCTTCTAATCTATTTGGTTTTAAATCTCTAGCTAACATGCTCGCAGAAACATCGATTGCCATAACAATATCTATACCTTTGTTTGTTTTTGTTCTTTTACTCACAGAAACATTTCTTGGTCTTGCTAATGCGAAAATAATAGCAGCCAAAGCCAACAATCGTAAAACATACAAAATAGGTTTTAACTTCGCTACAATAGACGATTTTGTTTGAAACCCTTTAATACTTGGCACCGTTAAAATTGCGGCATCCTTCTTTCTTACAAAGAAATACCAAACTGCTAATACCGGAATGAGTATCAGCAACCATAAAAACTCTGGATTTAAAAGCTCGAAATTACTCCAATTCTTCATCCTTAGGTATTGGTTTTGGTTTTAAATTATGCACTACTTCTTCTGCATCTTTTCTATCTTCCTCGATTTCTCCTGCTAATGGTTTCGATTTTGCAAACTTTACCAAATCTGCTTCTTGGAATAAATCTTTTAACTTTTTGATGTTTTCTTTTGTAGTGTTTATTGTATTTGCCTCGTAAAAGTCATTTAAAGTCTCAATAATTTCATCAGAAGTTTTTTCTAATGCTGGTACTTTTAACTCGCGTTCAATATACGCTCGAATAATATCTGTTAACTCACTATAGTATTCTTTAACCTTATTATTTTGCCATAATAACTTTTCATCTAACTCATTTAACTTGTGCATTGCTTCATCATAAGGAGCCAATGCAACATAGGTTGGCTTTTCTTCTTCCTCTTTTTTCTTTCTGATCACAAACCAGTAAATCCAAAAACCTATAATAATTAAAGCCGCAATTAAAAGGTAGATATATAATTTAAAATCATCGAAAACCAAAGGTTCTTTTTTGATTGTTTTTATGGGATATTTCTTAATTTGTGTAGTATCTATTGATACGGTAGCTACATTTATTAATATGGAATCAGTTAAATAAGCTTGATTTCTGATAAAAACTTGCTGTTGTGGAATGTAGAATGCACCACTATCGAAACCCGTAATCTTATACTTTTGAATCAGCATATAATTAATAGTATCGGTTTTAACAGAATCTACAACTTCTAAACCTTTCAGTTCTAATTTTGGTAAAATTACTTTATCTACTTCTTTTACTGTAATTCTATACGTAAACTGCTCTCCAATTCTAATATTAGACGTTTCGACTTGAGCTTTTACAATACGATCTTGTGCTAAAGAAACAAAACTGCAAAAAAGAAAAAAGCAAAGAAATCCTATCTCTCTTATTCTCTTTCCAAAGGAAAGAAAGCACTTAGCTTGTGCTTCATTTTTACTTTTTTTCAATTTTATATTTATTTTACTTTTTTTCAATTTTTAAAATTTCTTTTTATTTGGTATTATTTCTTTCCCTTTGGGAAGGTTAGTATAGGCATTTCTATCTTCCTTTGTGTTTAAAATATCCTAATAATTTCTTTACGTAACTTTCATCAACCCTAGTATTTATGGTACCTGCACCACTTCGTCTAAAGGTATTAATGTAATAATCTGTTAATCGTAACGCATTGGCTTTATAATTTCTTCTTGTGGTTTTAGAAGATGTATTTACCAATTGAACCACTCCAGTTTCTGCATCTAACATTGGCACCATTCCTAAATTCGGAATTTCCTCATCGTGTTTGTCATAGACTCTAATACCAGTTAAATCGTGCTTACTACCTGCAATTTTTGCGCTTTTCTCATAATCGTCATCCATAAAATCAGACAACATAAAAACAATTGCTCTCTTTTTTAAAACACTCGAAAGAAATTTTAAAGCAACATCTATATTTGTTTTTTTACTTTTCGGCTTAAATTCAATTAACTCTCTTATAATTCGTAAAACGTGACTTTTTCCTTTTTTTGGAGGAATGAACAGCTCGATATTATCTGAAAATAAAATTAAACCAACCTTATCGTTATTTTGAGTAGCAGAAAATGCCAAAGTTGCGGCAATTTCGGTAATGGTATCTTTTTTAAATTGATTGGTAGTTCCGAAAAACTCTGAACCAGAAACATCAACCATTAAAAGCATCGTTAGTTCTCGTTCTTCTTCAAAAACTTTTACATAAGGCTCGTTATAACGCGCAGTAACGTTCCAATCAATTGCCCTTACATCATCACCAAATTGATATTGACGCACTTCAGAAAAAGTCATACCTCGTCCTTTAAATGAGGAATGATACTCACCACCAAAAATATCATTAGACAAACGTTTTGTCTTAATTTCTATTTTACGAACTTTTTTAAGTATTTCTTTTGTATCCATTTTTGTAGGTATGCAATTTGCAGTCTTTAGTAAGCAGTCAAAAAAAATCAAGTTAACGTAAGCAACTGCCGACTGAAAACTGATTTACTGCCAACTCTTTATGGCACTTCTACTTCGTTAATAATTAAGTTGATGATATCTACAGAGGTTACATTTTCGGCTTCTGCCTCATAAGTAATACCAATTCTATGACGTAAAACATCTGTAACTACAGCTCTTACATCTTCAGGAATTACATACCCTCTTCTTTTAATGAATGCATAGCATTTAGCTGCTTTTGCTAAATTGATACTTCCTCTGGGCGAAGCTCCAAAACTTATTAAATCTTTTAAATCTGCCAAATTGTATTTTTCTGGATAACGCGTTGCAAAAATAATATCTAAGATATATTTTTCGATTTTCTCATCCATATACACCTCATTTACAACTTCTCTTGCCTTTAAGATTTGATCAACAGAAATTACAGGGTTTACAGTAGCGTATCCGCCAGATAAATTTTGACGCATGATAACTTGTTCATCTAAAAGCTTTGGGTAATCAATAACTACTTTTAGCATAAAACGATCTACTTGCGCTTCTGGTAATGGATATGTACCTTCTTGTTCTACTGGATTTTGAGTTGCCATTACTAAAAATGGTTCGTCTAATTTAAATGTAGTATCGCCAATGGTAATTTGACGCTCTTGCATAGCTTCTAATAATGCAGATTGTACTTTTGCAGGTGCTCTGTTAATCTCATCAGCTAATACAAAGTTTGCAAAAATAGGTCCTTTTTTAATCTCGAAACTATTTTTCTGCATGTTATAAATCATAGTTCCAACAACATCTGCAGGTAATAAATCTGGCGTAAACTGTACTCTACTAAAAGAACCTTGTACTGCTTTAGATAGCGTATTTATTGCTAACGTTTTCGCTAAACCAGGTACCCCTTCTAATAGAATGTGCCCATTACCTAATAAACCAATTAACAAACTTTCGATCATTTGTTTTTGTCCAATAATTACTTTATTCATTTCTAAAGTAAGAATATCTATAAAAGCACTTTCTCTCTCTATTTTTTCGTTAATAGCTCTAACATCTACATCCATTATATAAGATAATTAATTATTATATTTTTTAAGAAACAAAACTACAATTTTAACAAAATTATTCTGTTAAAACAAGGTTAAAGATATTTGGTTATTTTTTTTTACTTTAGTTGCTCGTTTTAAACTTTATATGGAGAAATTAACTGATCATTTTATTTGGAAATCTTTAAAGAAAGGTGATTTGAATGCATTTTCAGTTCTTTTTGAAAATTACTATCCAAAATTACATAACTATGGCTTAAAAATATCAAAAAACACTGCCCTTACCGAAGACTCTCTTCAAGACTTTTTCTTATATATTTATGAGCATAGAGAAAATTTAAGTGATTTAGATTCAATTGCCCCTTATCTTTTTTTGTCTTACAAACGATTTTTAATAAGAATGATAAAAAAAGATGCAAGAGTACATTATGCTGATATTTTAGATGAAATTATTGTTGACTTAGAATTTACAGCAGAAGAATTGATGACCAACCAAGAAACAGAGCACTTAAAAAACGCGAATTTAACTACTATTTTAAATAAATTACCCAAAAGACAAAAAGAGGCCATTTATTTAAAATATTATGGCAACCTAAAAACCAGAGAAATATCTGAAATTATGAATATAAATTACCAGAGTGTTACCAACCTGCTGCATAAAGGAATTAAAGGTCTCAAAGAAGACATCTCTATTATAAAATTATTCAAATAGTTTTTAACTAAAAATTAAGAGTATAAAAATAAAAACAAAGTCTTATTACTTTTACACAGCAGTAATTTTTAAAATGGCAAAAAAAGAATATAACAATATCAATAATTTTTTAGAAGATGAATCTTTTAAAAACTGGGTACTTCAAAAAAATGCTACAGACATTAATTTTTGGGAATTTTGGATTGACAATAATCCTGAAAAAAAAGATTTAATTCAAAAAGCTAAAGATTTAATTTTAGGTATTTCTTTTCATAAAAATTATGTTAGTAAGGAGAAAGTTACTTTAGAATGGAATAAATTACAACTAAAAATTAAAGAAAAAGAAACGAAGCCTAAAAGAAAACGAATCTTCTTAAAACAAATATCTGTTGCTGCATCAATTTTAATAATTGCAGTTACAAGCTTTTACTTTTTAAATAACAATAAAAAAATTACCCACAAAACGAGTTATGGTGAAATTTTAAACATTAAGCTACTAGATGGCAGTGATGTTACCCTAAATTCTAATTCTAGCTTATCTTACTATAAGAACGAAAGCAGAAAAGTATGGCTTTCTGGAGAAGCCTTTTTTAAAGTTGATAAAAAGAAAACCACAAATGCTAAATTTTGGGTTTTAACAAACGATTTATCCGTAGAAGTTTATGGAACCTCTTTTAATGTAGACACAAAAAAGAAAAAAACTGATGTATTTTTAGAAGAAGGAAATATATGGTTATCTCTTAAAAATGGAGAAACTAAAAAATTATTACCTGGAAATTATATTTCTTTTTCTTCAATACAAAATAAAATTTTAGAAGAAAAAAACAATTATAATTCTACCTTAAAAACATCTTGGAAAGACGGTTCATTAGTTTTTGAAAATTTATCTTTGGAAAAAGCTATGGAAAAAATAAAAGAATCTTATGGCTATGCTATCGTATTTAACGATGAAAAAAGTAAAAACTTTTTAATTACAGGAGCAGTACCATTAACCAATATCGATATTTGTATTAGTGCTATAGAAAAATCTGCAGATGTTACTATTACAAAAAATAAAGACAGTTTAATTATTAGTAAGAGATAAATATTTATGGAAATAAAAATGGTCTTAAAAAAGCTTTTACCCCTTTTTTTTGTCCTATTTATTTCTCAACAATTAATTGCGCAAAACAAAAAACAAAAAAGTATTCTTTTATCTAGTTTGCTAAATAAAATTAGTGCCAAGCATAAAATATTTTTTACCTACAATACCAATTTACTTTCAGATAAATATATACAAGAAGAAGGTTTTGAAGGCCTTTCATTAAAAGAATCTCTTTCTTTATTAAAAAAATTAACCCATTTTACTTTTGATGATTTAGGTAATAATTATTACGTAATTTATTTAAAAAATACTGATAATACCATTTTAAATACTAAAATTATAAATAAGGATTCTACGAATCAAAAAAAAATGGTTGTAAGAGGAATTGTTTTAAGTTCTGATAATACACCATTGTATGGTGCAACATTAGTTGAACAAAATTTGTTTATAGGTACTACAACCAATAAAGATGGTACTTTTGAATTTGAGATACATAAAAACAACGTAGTAAAAATTAGTTTTTTAGGGCATAATTCAAAAACATTAAAACTTACACCCAATAAATTTCATACCATTACATTATTGGCAGGACAAGAATTAGAAGAAGTGCAAATTTTAGGTTCAAGAAATAAAAATAGAGTTACAAATAATACACCTGTACCTATTGATATTATTGATGTTGAAGAATTAATAACTTTTGGTCCACAAGTGTCTATATCGCAAATTCTAAATTATGTAATTCCGTCATTTAGTTCTAATACTCAAACAATTTCTGATGGTACAGACCACATAGACCCAGTGCAATTAAGAGGTTTAGGACCAGACCAAATGTTGGTTTTGGTTAATGGAAAAAGAAGGCATACCACTTCTTTAGTAAATGTAAATGGAACTCCTGGACGCGGTTCTGTAGGCACAGATTTAAATGCGATACCATCTATTGCCATTAAAAGAATAGAAGTTTTACGAGATGGGGCTGCTGCCCAATATGGATCTGATGCAATTGCAGGTGTAATTAATATTGTACTAAGAAATAATGTTAAAGAATTAACAGTTAACGTAAATTCTGGTGTTAATATGTCTAAAAATAGTAATAATCATAATGGTGGTTTTGATGGGTCAAAATATCAAGTAGATGCTAATTATGGAATTCCTTTAGGTAATAAAGGTGGGTTTATTAATATTACAGGTTCATTGGTAACACGTGACCGTACTTATAGAGCTAATGTTAACAGAGGTTCTATTTTTAACTCTTTCAATGCAATTGAATATCAAGCAAGTAAAGAAGGTTTTAACTTAACCGATTTAAGAACAGATTTAAATGCTATCCAATTTTATGCAGCACAAGTGCCATATTTTGATAATACTTTAAAATCGAAAATTGCAAATGCTTCTTCAATTCAAGAATTGTCTGGTTATAATACAATTTCTGGAGTTAATAATGGCTCAGGTATTCTGCAAAACCTTCCTGATTTTACAGATCAAGAATTATTGGTAAGAGAACAATCTCGTAGCAACTATAATATGAGTATTGGGCAGTCTGGTATATGGCAAAGTCAGTTTATGGGAAATTTAGAAATTCCAATTAATTTTAAGGAAACTAAACTATATGCATTTGGAGGATTATCTCAAAGGTATGGAAGTGCTTCTGGGTTTTACAGAACACCAGGTCATATTTCTGGTAGAGGAAATACATTAGCTTATATCAATGGGTTTTTACCAAATTTAACGTCTAATATTTTAGATAAATCTTTAGGTTATGGTTATAAAGTTAAAATTGATAATTGGGATTTAGATTTATCTCATACTTGGGGCGAAAACACATTTACCTATAAAACGACTAATACTACTAATTTTTACTTGCAAGCATCCTCACCAAATGAATTTTATGCTGGTTTAAATGGATTTGAACAAAACACGATAAATTTAGATATTTCGAGGTTTTATAAAAAATTTATGAATGGTTTAAACATTGCATTTGGAACAGAATATAGAATTGAACGTTACTTTATAGAAAAAGGAGAAGAGGCTTCTTATGCTAAATATAACAAAAATGGCGAAATGGAAACAGCAACAACTGTAACAGTTCCATTTTTACAAGTCACAGATTTTTTTGGAAATCAAGCTGCTGCTGGTGCGCAAGTTTTTTCAGGTTTTACTCCTGAAAATGAAATTAGTGAAAGAAGAAATTCTATCGCATTATATGCTGATATAGAAGCGAATATATCTAAATCTTCTTTAATTAGTACTGCATTACGTTTTGAGAATTTTAGTGATTTTGGAAGTGCCTTAAATGCTAAATTAGCTACTTTTACTAAAATTACTAAAAATGTAAACCTTAGAGGCGCTTTAAGTACAGGTTTTAGAGCACCATCTTTACATCAGCAATACTATAGTAAATCTAATACTTTGTTTGATGATAATGGAGTTGCAAGTCAAGTTGGTACTTTTACAAACAACTCTACAGTTGCCAAACTTTTTGGAATACCAAAATTAAAAGAAGAAACTTCTTTTAATTTTAGCTTAGGCTTAACTGCTAAAATACCAAGTGCAAATTTAACTTTTGCTATTGATGGCTTTTATATTAGTATAAAGGATAGAATCACCTATACTGGAAATTTTGAATCATTTAAATCTATAGATAATTCTGGAAACTCTATACCTCTAAGTGAAACACAACAATCTATCAATACTATTTTTTCTAATCTTAACATTGGTAAAGCTGCATTTTTTGCAAATGCAATCGATACAAAAACAAAAGGATTAGATTTTGTTGCAACTCAAAAAATAGATTTAGGCGCTAAAAGTACATTAACTAATAATTTAGCGTTCACTTTTTCGAAAACGGAAAAAGATGGCGATACGAAAGGAAGCGATTTATTAACAAGCGCCGGACTTTTAAATACGTATTTTGACGAAGATTCTAGGGTATATTTAGAACTAGCTGTGCCAAGAGTTAAAGCAAATTTATCTCACATTTATAATTTTGGTAATTGGAGTTTTTTCTTGAGAAATTCTCTATTTGGTAGTGTATTTGACACGGGGGTCTTAAGAAAAGACATTAATGATGTAACCTCCACATTTTTTGATAGTAATGGTAATATAGCTCATCCAGAAATTGGTGCAGAAGTAATTACAGATTTTACTTTCGGTTATAATTTATCTAAATCTTTTAAAGTTATACTTGGTGCAAATAACTTGTTTGACGTTTATCCAGACAAATTACCTAGCTATTTAACCAGCGATCAGTTTGTATACTCAAGACGAGTTTCTCAATTTGGTAATAACGGTCGTTTTATTTTTGTTAGATTAAATTTTAACTTAAAATAAAATTATGATTTCGCAAAAAAACACCCGTTTCTATGCTAAATACATTAAAATAAAGCATTAATTATTAAATGTTTACCTATTTTTATTACTTTTTATTAAAAATAAATCAATTTTAGAGAGTATATTTTTCATACATATAGCTTTATATAAGAAATGGGCTAATCTAAAGTTATTTAGCAACATCAAATTAAACTTAATAACTAATTTATTTATTATGAAAAAAAAGTATTTTTTAAAATTATGTACGCTTACCTTTATATTTATGCTTCCTTTAGGGATGGTGGCACAAACTATTAAAGGAAAAGTTATTGACACTTCAGGAGAGGTGCTACCCTTTATGAATGTTGTCTTAAAAGGCACAACTAACGGAACCACTACAGACGATAATGGTGAATTTAGTATTACAGTTAAAAGTTTACCTGCCACTTTAGTAGTATCTTCTATTGGTTATACTACAAAAGAGGTAAACGTAAAAAACGCATCATATTTAACCATTACAGTTAAAGACGGAAGTGAATCTTTAGAAGAAATTGTTGTCATTGGTTCTAGAAATCCAAATAGAACAGCAATAGATTCTCCTGTGCCAATAGATATTGTAGATATTAAAGAATTAACAGCAATTGCACCACAAGTAAATTTAAATCAGATTTTAAACTTTGTGGCACCGTCATTTACTTCTAACACGCAAACTATTTCAGATGGTACAGATCACGTAGATCCTGCGTCTTTAAGAGGCTTAGGGCCAGATCAAGTATTGGTACTAATAAACGGAAAAAGAAGACACACTTCTTCTTTAATAAACGTAAATGGTACTTTTGGTCGTGGTTCTGTAGGTACAGATTTAAACGCAATTCCGGCTTCTGCTATTAAAAGAATAGAAGTTTTAAGAGATGGTGCAGCTGCACAATATGGTTCTGATGCCATTGCGGGTGTAATTAACATTGTTTTAAATGAAAGCGTAAATGAATTATCTGTAGCGGTTACTACAGGTGCTCATTTTAGTTCTAATTCAAACAGTCAAACAGGTGGTTCAGATGGTCAGACAACCAATATTAGCGCTAGTTATGGATTGCCAATAGGCGATAAAGGTGGCTTTATAAATTTTTCTGGAGATTTTGATGTTCGTGAAGAATACAATAGAATGAAAGAATGGGAAGGTTCTATTTTTAACGGATTTAATGCTGTTGAAAGATTTGCTACTGCTGCTAATTATGATACTACTCAATTTTTATCATTAACTAATGGATTAGATGCTTCATCAGCTCAATACGCAACTATTTTAAATGATTTAAAAGGGTTTGCCAATACTGCTGGTTATGCCACTACCGCGGGCGATGGTTTATCTGAACTTCAAACAATTTTAGGAGCAGACGCAACTACTTCTGAGCTAGCTGCAAGAGGTTTAGACAGAACAGATTTTAACATGAGAGTTGGGCAATCTAGAGTTCGTGGAGGTAGGTTCTTTGCCAACTTTAAATTACCTTTAGATGACAAGGGTACAGAATTGTATTCTTTTGCAGGTTTAAGTTCTAGAGCTGGTAATTCGGCAGGTTTTTATAGATTACCAAACCAAAGTAGAACTTTTACTCCTGCTTACAACAACGGTTTTTTACCAGAAATTAATTCAACAGTTTCAGATCAATCCTTAGCTGTAGGTATAAAAGGTGCAATAGGAGATTGGAATATAGATTTCTCTAACACTTATGGTAAGAATGCTTTTGATTATATGATAGGAAATACTTACAATGCATCACAAGGTGTTGCATCGCCAACCGTTTTTGATGCTGGTGGATTTTCTTTCTCACAAAATACAACCAATTTAGACGTAAACCGTTTCTTTAAAGATACTTTTGACGGTTTTGGAGTAGCATTTGGTGCAGAACACAGACTAGAAAATTACGAAATTATTGCTGGTGAAGAAGCTTCGTATACGCAATATCAAGCCGATGGAACAGCGTTTACAGGTCTTTCAGGAACCACTCCGTTAAAAGACTTTTTTGGAAGTTCTAGACCTGGAGGGTCTCAAGTATTTCCTGGGTTTGGTCCACAAAACGAATTGGCAAGAAGCAGAAGTAGTGTAGCTGCTTACGTAGATTTAGATGCAAAGTTTTCTGAAACATTCTCAACAACATTTGCTACACGTTACGAAGATTATTCAGATTTTGGTTCTACGTTAAACTTTAAGCTAGCCTCTATTTTCAAAGCTTCTGATAATTTTAGAATTAGAGCTTCATTTAATACTGGTTTTAGAGCACCGTCTTTACATCAATTAAACTTTAATTCTACTTCAACTATTTTCCAAGACGGAATTCCTGTGGAAGTAGGTACTTTTGCCAATGATAGTAAAGCAGCAAAGTTATTAGGAATTCCTGAGTTAAAAGAGGAAACTTCGAATAGTTTTAGTGCTGGTTTTACAGCAAAGTTGCCAGAATCTAATATTACGTTTACATTAGATGGATATATGGTAAATATAAATGATAGAGTTGTTTATACAGGTCAGTTCAAAGGACCAGGAACAGGTACAGAGCTAGATCGTTTGCTAATTCAAGCAAATGCTAGTGCAGCTTCTTTCTTTGCAAATGCTATCGATACTGAATCTAAAGGTGTTGATGTTGTAATTACCCATAAAGCAGATCTTGGTTCAAATACAAGATTAACAACAGATTTAGCGGGTACTTTTTCTCAAACTAGACAAGTAGGTAGTATCAAATCATCACAAGTTTTAAGAGATGCAGGTTTAGAAAGCACTTATTTTCCAGAAGACAGTAGAATATTTTTAGAAGAAGCTGTGCCAAGAACTAAAGTAAACTTAACGAATAGTTTAACTACAGGAAAATTTAATGTATTCCTAAGAAATGTATACTTTGGTGAAGTATCTGAAGCTACAAATACACTTGCAAATCAACAAGATTTTGCATCTAAAATAGTTACGGATTTATCTTTAGGGTATAAAGCTACTGAAAACTTAACGTTAACAGTTGGGGCTAATAACTTATTAGATGTATTTCCAGACAGAGCTATTGAAGCAAACCGAAGTGGAGGTCGTTTTGACTGGTCTAGAAGATCGCAACAATTTGGTATTGGAGGAAGATTCTTATTTGCAAGAGTAAGTTTTAATCTCAAATAAATCGAACGATGTAATACAAAAAAGGCGGCAATATGTTA
>TARA_R110002126_G_scaffold88157_3_pt1 | contig 39382 bp, 38 predicted proteins | sample TARA_R110002126 | Tara Oceans TARA_R110002126 (sample SAMEA4397536) | marine metagenome | biome: Polar Biome; feature: [DCM] deep chlorophyll maximum layer (ENVO:01000326); material: water (ENVO:00002006), including particulate matter (ENVO:01000060) such as... | depth 30 m | reverse complement strand
TTGGGACGAGACGAGGACTTGTAGCGGATAGCCCGGCCCATTATATAAAAAAAAGAGGCTACTCCTTATATATAGGTATAGCCTCTATTTTTATAATGGGAAACGCCCAAATAGTATTTATAGTTTTGGTTGTTGCGCTTTCGCTTCCCAAAAATCATTCAGATTATCTATATCTACAGGATGTGCCGGTGGTTGGTTTTGCAATCTCCCAGATTCAAAGGCTCTTGTAAGTATAGTTTCTATCAAAAAGTCTTCATTAGATACGTAGGGCGCATATTCTGTTTTTAAATTAATATCAAACATGCTGGCTGCAGTGTTAGACCAAAAAGCTTTCCAGCCGCTTTTGAGTGTTTTTACCAATTCAAAGGTTGTTGTTCCCGTTTGGCGATGGATTAACTTTACTAATATTCGTCCTTGACTGCGTGACAATTTTTTAAGCTTTGCCTCAAATTCATCATTAAGATAACTTTCTACTATCTTGAAATACTTCTTCTTTTCTTTATTGGTAGAAAGCCTTTCCATTCCTTTATTCAAAAGCGTTAATCTTTCAGAAGCCAATTTAGCATAAGGATAAGTTCTATAGACTCTACTTTGCAAAATCAGAAACTGCTTCTTAGCATCGGGGTCCAATCTTTCTTTTGAAACAATAATTTCTTCCAGTTGAATGGTGTCATTAAGCGCTTCGTCTGTATCCCTCAAAACATAACCCATTTTTGTTGTGTCTTTAGAAATAACCTGTCCATGGGAAACTACCGTTAAAAAAAGAAAGAAAATTGAAAATCTAATAAACTGCATACAGAAAAAATTTAATGTAAAATTATACATTATATACGCAAGTGTAATGCCAATTCTATAATTTAGCAAAAAATATATTTTATGAGCACAAAATCGATATTAAAAGAATCCTCTATCACTTTTTTAGAGCAATATTTAAACAACGCCTCCCCTACTGGATTTGAAGCTGAAGGACAGAAACTATGGATGGAATACTTAAAACCATATGTTGACACATTTATAACAGACACTTACGGAACAGCAGTAGGGATTATTAATCCTGACGCTCCTTATAAGGTGGTAATTGAAGGTCATGCAGACGAAATTGCATGGTATGTAAACTACATTACTGATGAAGGAATGGTTTATGTAATTAGAAACGGTGGATCAGATCACCAAATTGCACCTTCTAAACGTGTAAATATTCATACTAAAAAAGGAATTGTAAAAGGAGTATTTGGCTGGCCCGCTATTCATACTCGTAATAGAGACAAAGAAGAAAATGCTAAAATAAGTAATATTTTCATTGACCTAGGTTGCGAGACTAAAGAAGAAGTTGAAAAACTAGGGGTTCATGTAGGTTGCGTAATCACTTACCCTGATGAATTCATGGTTTTGAATGAAAATAAATTCGTTTGCCGTGCAATTGATAACCGCATGGGTGGTTTTATGATTGCCGAAGTTGCGCGTTTATTGCATGAAAACAAAGTAAAGTTACCTTTCGGTTTGTACATCACTAATTCTGTTCAAGAAGAGGTGGGTTTACGTGGTGCTGAAATGATTACTCAAACCATTAAACCAAACGTAGCTATTGTTACTGATGTATGTCACGATTCTACTACTCCTATGATTGACAAAAAGATTGAAGGAGATACTAAAATAGGAAAAGGCCCAGTGGTGACTTATGCGCCTGCCGTTCAAAATAACCTGAGAGAACTAATTATAAATACTGCCGAAGAAAAGAAAATTCCTTTCCAACGTTTAGCTTCTTCAAGAGTTACTGGAACAGACACAGATGCATTTGCGTATAGCAATGGTGGTGTTGCTTCGGCATTGATTTCACTTCCTTTGCGCTACATGCATACGACTGTCGAAATGGTACACCGTGATGATGTTGAAAATGTTATTAAATTAATATATGAAACGCTATTGAAGATAGAGAACAACGAAACATTTTCTTATTTTAAATAATAGTTTCAGGAGCTAATCCCGCTATCCGCTATATCTTTTGTCCCGAAAACCTGGACAAAAGGATACCGCTACTATCGGGGCTACAATAAAAAGCCGTAATTCTACAATTGAATTACGGCTTTTTTATTAAATTTACTTACCAAAAAACCTATAAATGCAGTCAAAAGCTCAAAACGTCGAAGACTATATAAACGAACTTCCCGAAGATCGAAAAATACCAATGAACAAACTTCGAGAAACCATTCTTGCCAATATCCCGAAAGGTTTTACGGAAGAGATGAGTTATGGAATGATTGGGTACGTTGTACCACATTCGATTTATCCAAACGGCTATCATTGCAATCCAAAACTTGCGTTGCCATTTATCAACCTTGCATCCCAAAAAAAATTTATCGCCTTATATCATATGGGGATCTATGCCAATCCAGAATTGTTAAAATGGTTCACCGACGAGTTCCCAAAACACAGTAGTCAAAAACTAGACATGGGAAAAAGTTGCATTCGATTCAAAAAAGCAGACCAAATTCCTTTTGATTTGATTGCTGAGCTAGTTCAAAAAATGTCAGTTGCGGAATGGATCGCAATTTATGAATCACAGATGAAAAAATCAAAATAACCTTAAAATTTACAACTATGAAAATTATCAAAGGAATTCTCTTTACCATCCTAGGAATCATCGCTCTGGCGTTAATTGTCGCCCTATTTATGCCTAAACAATATGCCGTAGAGAGGGAAGTGGTTATCAACCAACCAAAAGATACCGTTTTCAATTATGTGAAGTACTTGAAGAATCAAGATAATTTCAGCGTCTGGTCAAAGACTGACCCAAACATGAAGAAAACTTTTACAGGAGTAGATGGCACTATCGGTGCGATTGCCGCATGGGAAAGTGATAATGAAGAGGTAGGTGTTGGCGAACAAGAGATAATAAATATCGCGGAGGGAAAACAAATTGATTTTGAATTGCGTTTTAAAGTTCCATTTGAATCCACTGCAAAAGCCTATATGATTACAGAAGTAATTTCACCAAATGAAACTAAAACAAAATGGGGATTTAGCGGCGCTATGGATTACCCAATGAATTTGATGCTTCCCATTTTACAAATGGAGAAGCTAATTGGTAATGACTTGCAGACGGGATTAGAAAACCTAAAAATCCTTTTAGAAAAATAAAAGTATAGCTATCATAAAAAGAAAGCCGCAATTCCTTACAGAATTGCGGCTTTCTCTTTTACTATGTTTAACTTACTATCTATTCTCTAAATAAGCCAAGACGTTTTTTTCAATTCTTTCATTGATATTTGAAATATCGGCTTTTATGAATTTTTCACCAAGAATCTTTTCATATAATTCAATATATCTTTCAGAAACGGTTTCGATATATTCATCAGACATATCTGGAATTGATTGTCCTTCTAAACCTTGAAAACCATTTTGAATCAACCAACGACGAACAAACTCTTTAGATAATTGTTTTTGCTCTTCTCCTTTGTCTTGTCTATCTTGATATCCTTCAGAGTAAAAATAGCGAGAAGAATCTGGCGTGTGGATTTCGTCAATTAAAACAATCACTCCCTCTTTAGTCTTACCAAATTCGTATTTAGTATCCACCAAAATCAAACCACGACCGGCGGCAATTTCAGTTCCTCTTTCGAATAAAGCTCTAGTATACTTTTCTAAAACTAAATAATCGGCTTCTGTAACAATTCCTTTTGCTAAAATGTCCTCACGAGAAATATCTGCATCGTGTTCTCCGTTATCCGCTTTTGTAGTTGGCGTTATAATTGGATTTGGGAATTTATCATTCTCTTTTAATCCTTCTGGCATTGGAACACCACAAATCGTTCTTTTACCAAGAGCATATTCGCGAGCAGCGTGACCTGACAAATAACCACGAATTACCATTTCAACTTTAAAAGGAGTACATAAATGCCCAACAGCTACACTAGGATCCGGAGTTGCAATCAACCAATTCGGAACAATATCTTGTGTTAATTCCATGAATTTAGTAGCAATTTGGTTCAAAATCTGACCTTTGTAAGGGATTCCTTTTGGCAAAACCACATCAAAAGCGGAGAGCCTGTCTGTCGCTACCATGACTAATAGATCGTCATTGATATTGTACACTTCCCTTACTTTACCTCGGTAAACCGATTTTTGATTTGGGAAATTAAAATTGGTAGTTGTAATTGTATTACTCATTATGATTAGTGTTGCGTTGTTGTTTTGCAAAAATAGGTTGTTTCACAGAGATACACAAAATTGTTGAAACATTATTAAGGTAATAGAACGTACTATTTTTCAAGAAGCGTAGTATTAAATAAATTCAATATTCGGCTATACTCATCAACCCATGAATAGGTTTCTTTAAAGCCATGGGCTTCAACAGGAAATGAGGACAGGCTCCAGTTTTTCTTTCCGAGTTCTATAAAACGTTGTGACAAACGCACCACGTCTTTGTACTCCACATTATTATCCACCATTCCATGAAGCATCAACAAGTTTCCTTGTAAATTATCAGCAAAATAAATTGGAGAACTTTTTTTGTAAGCATCAGGATCAGTTTCCGAGAAATTAAGAATATTACCAGTATATCCATGATTATAATGTGCCCAGTCTGTTACTGAGCGTAATGCTGCTCCGGACTTGAACTCAGTAGGTTTTGTCAACATTGCCATTAGGGTAATGAAGCCACCATATGATCCACCATACATCCCTACTTTTTCAGGATTAATTCCTAATTTTTCTACCAAGTACTTTTTTCCATCAATTTGGTCTAACAAATCATTACCGCCCATAAATCGGTAAATACCTGTTCTGAAATCTCGTCCATAACCATCGCTGCCTCTGTAATCGATATCCAGAACGGTGTAACCTAAGTCAGTCAATAAATTATGAAACATATATTCTCTATGATAACTACTCCAATAATTATGGGCGTTTTGCAAATAACCAGCACCATGAACAAAGACAATAGCTGCTTTATTTGTATTGCTTGATTCAGGTTTGTATAGTCTTGCATTTACATTAATACCATCTTGTGCTGTGAAAGTGATTACTTCAGGAGCTCGCCAAGAATAAGATTCAAATTCTTTAGAGGTTGAATGTGTTATCGGATTTAAAACAGCCTCTTTTTTGTTTACCGCTGTATAAAATTCCCAAGGTTTATTTTTATATGAATAACGAACAAGCAAAGTACTTCCATCAGGAGAAAGAATTACCTCATGCGCTCCATCTTTAGTCAGAATTGGTTGAAGTTCCCCGCCAGAAACTCCCAACTTATAAAACCCTCGATTTCCTGGATGTGTAGTATTTGTAGTTAAATAAAAAGCCTTCTTATCCTTCGAAAGTGTCACTTCTCTTACTTCCCAATTTCCCTTTGTGAGTTGGATTTTCTTATTTGACTTTAAATTATAACTGTACAAATGTGAATATCCTGATACTTCCGACTGAAAATAAATTGTTTCATTATCGCCCAAAAATTCTAAAACTCCTGAACTATTAGCATAAGGTGGAATACCTGGTCCGCCAATCCAAGCTTCATCGTGCTGATAATCGATTTCTTTAAAAGTAGCATTATCTAAATTTAATTGTATAATCCATCGGTCTTTATTGTCCAGACTTCTAATCTCTGTAATGGCATAAACGCCATCTTCACTATAAGTAGGTTCATCAACAAAAAGCAACTTATCTTCCTTTTCTTTATTTTTTAAATTCTCGTATTCGTTGTAGTAGGTAGGTTTGTCTTGAATATGACTTAATGAAGAAAAATTGACAAAACAAACTGAATCTTTAGCCACCGAATAAATTCCGAATTTTGATTTATTTAAATTTGCTACCGATACTTTTCTCTTTGTATCTACGGATTGATTGTAACCGTCTTTTGTAATGAAATTTTCCATTATTTCGCTTTTACTCTCAGCAGCATCTACTAATCTAAAAGTGGCGTAATTCCCTTTTGGAGCCATCTTCAGACTTTCAAAAGAACTCTTTCCGTAATAATATGTTTTAGGAAAGTCCGATTTATTTTCATCAGCTTTTGCTTTATTCCATTTTTTCTTCGCTTCTTGATCACGAATAAATTGAAACAATTCTTTTTGCTGGGTATTTAAAAAACTGTCTTTCTCCTCTTCTTTTTCCTTTTCTTTTCCTTGTTTAAAATTAGTGACTTGAACAAGTGTCCCTTGTTTCGTATCAAATTTAAGGATGTTTTCATTTTGCACAAAAAACAAAACTCCATCATCCTTTCCTAATTGTAAATTAGAAATTGAATTAGATTGTTGTAATAATTTTTTCTTAGTTTTATTCGGGATAGAATACGAAAACAAAGCCCCTTTATTAATATAATATACGATATCTGCATTCGGTTTACCTTTAAAATCTAATTTAGAGAACGCAGCTTCTGGCGCAGCAACTAATAAAGGTTTTGTCATTCCTTTTTCCCAAGAATAAGTACTGGCTCCCAACTCATTATTAGGATTCCATTCAAAATATACTTTTTTGCTATCTAAAGACCATCTACCATAAAAAGGCTGCTCTCCAATGAAAGTATCTCCTTTCATGATGTCTTCAAGCTGAAGAACTTGACTTTGGGAAGTAAAGGAGAAAAATATAAATGCTACGATAAAAATAGTTCTGATCATTTTTGTACGGTTTGTTTCACACAAAAATACAATTTGAATCGTATTTAAAAAAATATCGTGACTTTAGAATCCTTAAATACTCAATATAGTTTGCTTCAACAGTTTTTCAGATAAATAAGCAGCTACGCCATTGTCGTAATTAGTTGCTATTACTTCAAGGTGAGAAAGCTTGTTCTTTAAACTATCAGGAGCATTTCCCATCAGTAATCCTTTGGCTGTAGCATTTAACATATTTTCATCGTTGTATCCATCACCAAAAGAAATAGTCTCATGAAAACTTAGATTTTCTATTTCTAGAATCTTGGCAATAGCCACACTTTTATCGACCGTCTTGTCCATAAACTCCAAACAAAGCGGTAAACTAAAGGCGTGACTAAAAACATCTGAATGCTTTTCTACTATTTTATCTCTTAGCTCCATTAATCTCGAATGACGCTCATGAGTAAAAAACATTTTTATGGCACTCAAGTCTTTTACCATATCAAAATTCACAAGCTCAGGCAAATAAGTCAATTCCGTCTGAAAACTGTTTAAAGCCTCATTATGTTTATTAGTCAACCAAACATCCTCCTTAAATACTACTGTGGTAAATTCTTCATCTATTCCCAGTGATAAAACTGATTTTATTGCCTCGCTACTAATATTATGAGAAAAAAGAAGTTCATTTTCTGGCGAGTGAATTCTAGCTCCATTTGATGTTACTAAATAGACCGGACACCCTAAGCCTTTAACAATAGGCAAAGCATCAAGATGATGACGGCCTGTAGCCACAATAATTAGGTATCCTTGATTGTGCAGTTCTCCAAAAACTGCTTTGGTATATTCTGATATTCGGTGTTCTTGATTTAATAGCGTTCCATCTAAATCACTTATTACTACTTTTATTTTCTCTTGTAACATTTTAATTTTCATATTCATTTGTAATCTTTTCAAAAATATCGAATTTTAAAGAGACTTCCAATAACAAAACAATACTTAACAACTTCTTTACATTTAAATGTAGTCCAGCACTTACACCGTAAAATAGCCTAACTATCTGTATTTTAAATGACTTATAAAATCCAAATTATTCTTAAATATTTATTGTTGCATTTTAAATACAACAATAAGTATTTAACACTACCTTTGTGAAAAATTTAAATACAAAAATCATGAATACTGCACAAAAAGAATTAGTCAAAGCCACCGTACCCATTTTAAAATCAAGTGGTAATGCCTTGGTGACTTATTTTTATCAAAGAATGTTAGCAAACAATCCTGAACTAAAGAACATATTTAATATGGCTAACCAAGCCAATGGAAAACAACAAAATGCATTAACTGGAGCTGTATTGGCTTATGCCGAAAATATTGACGACCCAACAGTTTTAATAAATGTTTTGAAGTCCATAGGGAATAAACATGTTAGCTTACACATACTTCCTGAGCAATACGATATTGTGGGACATAACTTAATCGAATCTATAAAAGAAGTTTTAGGAGAATTAGCTACTGATGAATTAGTGGATGCATGGACCTGCGCCTATACAGAATTGGCTCAAATAATGATTTCTATTGAAGCCGAAATGTATCAAAAAACAGCAGATCTTAAAGGCGGTTGGGTTGGCTGGAGAACGTTTGTAATCGATAAAATAGTAACAGAAAGTGATGAAATTAAATCTTTCTATCTAAAACCTAAAGATGGCAATGCAATTGCGACTTTTTTCCCAGGACAATATATTTCTGTTAAAACATTTATACCTGAATTAGGACATGAACAACCTAGACAATATAGCTTATCTAGCAGTTTTCATGAAGAGTATTACCGTATATCAGTTAAAAGCGAAAAAGGACGTACCACTCCTGATGGTTTTGTTTCGAATGTGCTACATACTAAAAAAGTCGGAGAAACTATTGATGTTACTGCTCCTGCGGGAGTTTTCTATGCTGATCCCGAATCTGTAAATCCATTAGTATTAATCAGTGGAGGTGTTGGAGTAACTCCTTTGATGAGTATGGTTGAGGCCAATAGTCATTCGCTTCAAAAAAATAAAACGATTTGGATTCATAGCTGTCGTAATGAAAATGTACACGCATTTAAAGATGCAATCGAAGATTTGAACAGCAAGGAAAATTGGCTAACTTCATTCGTTTTTTATGAAACACTACCCGAATATGAAACTAATGCTATCGAAGGAAGAGCAGAACTGCATCAATACAAAGAAGAAATAATTATTAATGATGCAAAATATTATATTTGCGGACCTGAATTGTTTATCAAGAAACAATATCAATCTTTAATTGAACTTGGCGTTACAAAAGATGCTATCTTTTACGAAGAGTTCGGACCCCAATTATTAGCTTTAAATTAAAAAAAAATTATGAAATTAAACCACTTTACCGATTTTAGTATGCGTGTTTTGATGTATTTAAATCAAAAAAAAGACAGCCCTCAAAGTTCTTTGGATGATTTAGCTAATGCTTTCAAAATCTCACGAAACCATCTCGTTAAAGTGGTTCAATTTTTAGCGGCAAATCAATTGGTACTAACAAAAAGAGGGAAAAACGGTGGTATATCAATTTCCGAAACAGCGAAACAGATTCCTTTGGGAGATTTAATCCATTTATTAGAACAGGATGATTCCCCTATTGTTAATTGTGATGCTAAACCCTGTATTTTCAAATCCCATAATTGCAAATTAAAATCATTATTCAATAAAGCTTACCTACTGTTTATTGAGAGTTTAAATGAATCTAATTTGGCTGATCTTGAATTCAATGATTGGAATTCCATTTTTGAAAATAATCCAAATGCGCAAAACAATTCTTAATAGCGTCATCGTAACTTGTTTTATCACATTCACACTGACATCAATTAATACAAATACCAAAAATAGTATTGATTTCATTTTACTATGGACTCAATCTTGGTTAATCGCCGCTTCGATTTCCAGTATCTTCAACATCTATATTATTCCTTATTTATATAAGAAAAAAGTAAAGCTGGTTCTCAAAAATATTTTTTTGAAGGATCAAGCTCTTTAATTTGGCAAAACAGCTGTTGTTTATTTAAAAACAGATTGTCTGATTATCCTACCGAATAAACGATAACCAATTCCAGATCTAAGGAAACTTAGACTATTGGCGTCAAAACCAATCGTATACCTCTTGAAGTTTTTAGGCGGGTTTTCAGCTATCTTTAAAATCTCCCGAATAATTTGCGGTTTTAAGTCCGTATTTTTCTTGGTTTTATTTTCCAATATCAGACTTATTTTTTCCATTAAATTATTATACGAAGGTAAAGTCGATCGACAAGATTTAACTACATTTTTTTGAAAATTAGAGGGTGTGTTTCCAAATTGAACTGTAGAAACACTGATATTAAAATCAATTAATTCATAAGCCATACATTCAGAAAAACTCTCAACGGCATGTTTCGTCGAATGGTAAAAACTACCTAAGGGTAAGTTAACTAAACCCGCAATGGAGGTTATATTTATAAAGTGTCCCTTCTGTTGCGCTCTAAATTCAGGAATAAATGCCCTGCATACTTTTACCACTCCAAGCCAGTTTACATCAACAATAGTATCGATTTCAGTATCCTCAGCTAATTCCACAAAACTACGGTAGCCCACTCCGGCATTATTTATTACAACGTCGACTGTTTTAAAATCTTCAATTATTTTTTTCTTAGCAAGGGCTATACTTTCGGTTGAAGTCACATCAAGCAAATAACAGCTGATGTTTTCTACTCCTTGCAGCTCTTTACCATGATCTAGATGAATCATAGTAGCTATAACATTCCATCCATTTTTAGCAAAATGTAATGCTATATCTTTCCCAATACCTCCGGAAGCTCCGGTTATAAGTACGTTCTTCAACATTTATATTTTTATTCTATTATTATTGTAATACAAACAAACTGCTGCTTTTTGAACTTGTTTCAACAAAAAAAAAATTTTCATTTAAAAAGTACGACCCCATACGGGGTCGTAAATAGTACTGATTTCACTACTTGTCAAAAATACAGTTTTTATTTTTAGTCTGGATTCTCTGTATATTTATAAGCATCTAATACTTTTTTCACTAATCGGTGTCTTACAATGTCTTTATCATCCAAATACACGATTCCAATTCCTTCAATATCTTTTAAAACCAACAATGCCTCTTTAAGACCTGAAATAGTTCTTCGCGGCAAATCAACTTGTCCTGGATCTCCAGTTACCATAAATTTCGCACTTTTCCCCATACGGGTTAGGAACATTTTCATTTGGGAATGTGTTGTATTTTGCGCCTCGTCCAAAATCACAAAAGCATGATCCAGCGTTCGTCCCCGCATAAAAGCTAGAGGAGCAATTTGTATAATCCCTTTCAAAATATAATCTTCTAGTTTCTCATTTGGTATCATGTCACGCAAAGCATCGTACAAAGGCTGCATATAGGGATCCAGTTTTTCTTTCATGTCTCCAGGAAGAAACCCCAGATTTTCCCCTGCTTCTACAGCTGGTCGAGTAAGAATAATACGTTTTACCTGTTTTTCTTTCAGTGCTTTTACAGCCATCGCGACGCCGGTATACGTTTTCCCGGTTCCAGCTGGACCTACGGCAAAAACCATATCGTTTTTATTTATAGCGTCAACCAGTAATTGCTGATTGGGTGTCATCGCTTTAATGATTTTACCGCCTACACCGTGTACCAGAATTTTATCATTAACTAAGGTTCTTCTATCGTCTTGGTTCTCGCCTAAAATCACACGTTCAATTACATTATTATCTATGTTATTGTAACGGGTAAAATGAAGCATTAACCTTTGAAAACGTCTTTCGAACTCGTCTAAGATTTCTTTTTCTCCAAATGCCTTTAAAGTAGTTCCACGAGCAACAATCTTAAGCTTTGGGTAATATTTTTTAATAGTTTCAAGATGAGTGTCTTGAGCGCCCCAAAATTCTTTTGGAGCGATGTCTATGAGCTCGATTATTCTTTCGTTCAAAAGTTGTAGTTTTATATTAAAATTAATCAATTAATGAATCTAATCCGTTTTAGTTTTAAACCTCAGTATTATTTGTCTTATTATTTGGAATTTGTTTTTCGTTTTTTGCTTTTTTGAATTTACTATTATTAGATTTGCATTTCTCAAATTTAATGAAAATTAGTTTTAGAATCCACCAATATTTATAAAAAATATATGTCAATAATTACCCTTACTACCGATTACGGCTTGAAAGACCACTTTGTAGGTGCGTTGAAAGGGAAAATATTATCTGAGTATTCTGAAGCTTCCATTATAGACATCTCGCATCACATTGACCCATTCAACACAGTTGAAGCAAGTTACATTATTAGCGCAGCCTATTCGAGTTTCCCAAAAGGTACCGTTCACTTGATAGGAGTGGATATGGAATTGAATAAAGAGAACCAACATATTGTAATGCAATGGAACGATTCTTATTTTATTGCTGCCGATAATGGCATTCTCAGCATGCTTTCGCAAAAAATTGTTCCGCAAAAAATGGTTGCCATCAACATTCACGATCGACTGTCTAGTGAAGCAACCGGCATGGATGTTTTTGTTATGGTCGCCTGTCATATCGCCAAAGGCGGATTATTGAATGTTATTGGGAAAGAAATCAATAGTATCAAGCAGATAACCGAATTAAAAGCTGCTATTTCCGATGACAATAACATATTGAAAGGACATGTTATCTATATAGATCATTTTGGTAACGTCGTGACCAACATTAGCAAAAGACAGTTCGTAGAAGTTGCCAAAGGCAGGCCTTATGAGATTATTATGAAAACTAAAAATATAAAAACCATTTTGCCAAATTATTCCGCAATAGCCAGTTCTGATAAATATCCGATTAAGAATTATGAAGGAGAAAAATTGGCGATTTTTAATGAAGCTGGTTTCCTCGAAATTGCCATTTTTAGGAGCAACCCCTCCAAAGTTGGCTCAGCAAATAGCTTGTTGGGATTAAATTATAGAGATGTGGTTTCAATCCAATTTAAGAATTAGAAGATTATCATAAATAGAAAAATCTAAAATCATCAATCGTTAAATATAAATCACATGTTTGTACGAATAGTAAAATTGAGTTTTCACGAAGAAAACATACCTGCATTTCTAGAAAATTTCGAATCGATTAAGAAACGTATTCGTAGTGCTCCTGGAAATCGTTTATTGGAGTTATATCAGGACAAAGACAACAAAAGTATATTTTTTACGTATAGCTATTGGGAAACCGAAGAAGACTTGGAAAATTACAGAAATTCTGAGTTTTTTAATGAAGTATGGAGTTTTACCAAAAAATTATTCAATGCTAAAGCTGAGGCTTGGAGTGTGGATAAATTAGCTTCTTTAGTTTAACGTTTTTTAGTCTCAATTTAGGCCACTTTAAACCTTAAACTTTTTAAATAAAAAATTAATGAAAGCCATATTATTACGAGAAATTAAATCTTTTTTTGGTTCGCCCATAGGTTACTTGGTTATCGCTTTATTCCTTATTCTCAACGGATTATTTCTTTGGGTTTTCGAAGGAGACTACAATATTCTAAATACCGGATTTGCCGATATGGCCCCGTTTTTCACTTTAGCGCCATGGATTTTGATTTTCCTGATTCCTGCCGTAACCATGCGCAGTTTTTCCGATGAGAAAAAGCAAGGAACTCTTGAATTGCTTTTAACAAAACCGTTGAGTTTGTGGCAAATTGTGAACGGAAAATTTCTTGGCGCAGTACTACTGATTGTAATGGCTATTATTCCAACTTTCATTTATGTCGAAGTAATCTCCAGTCTGGGAATGCCAGAGGGAAATCTTGACATGGGAAGCACCATCGGTTCTTATGTTGGGCTGTTATTCTTGATTAGTGCCTATTCTTCCATTGGCGTTTTCACTTCTACCCTGTCCGATAATCAAATCGTAGCTTTTATAGTTGCTGTGTTTTTATGTTTCTTTTTCTATTTTGGTTTCGAAGGCCTCGCATCATTAACACCGTCTTTTTCGACATTTATTTCTGCTTTTGGAATGCAAGACCACTTTAAAAGTATGGGGCGTGGCGTGATAGATACTAGAGATGTACTCTATTTTGTGAGTGTAACGGTATTATTTCTTTCGTTTACTGTTTATAAACTTAAATCTTTTAAATTGTAATGGTACCAATTAAAAAAAGCAACCTGAAGTCAGTATTGATTACAATCGTAATTTTGCTGTTTGTAAATAGTATTGGGAATCGGTTTTTTCATCGTTTTGATTTAACAAAGGATAAAAGGTACACACTTTCTACCACTTCTTTGAATATAATCGAAGAAGTAAAAGAACCGCTGTACATCAAAATATACCTGCAAGGGGATTTGCCTTCTGAGTTCAAAAGGTTGCAACAAGAAACGCAGCAGCTACTGGAGGAATTTCAAGCATATAATAAAAATATAGTTTTCGAATTCATCGATCCATTGGAAAACGAAGATACCAGTATGGATAATATCAAAGAGTTGTATCGAAAGGGGTTGACGCCTATAAATATAACAGTTGATGACAAAGGGAAACAATCACAAGCTATGGTATTTCCATGGGCTATCGCAGTTTACCAAAACAAAGAAGTTAATATTCCGTTGTTAAAAAATAGAATGGGCGCTTCGACTACCGAAATGGTCATTGGCTCAGTGCAGCATCTTGAATATTCAATTTCGGATGCCTTACACAAAATCACAACAGCCAAACAAAAAACGGTTGCCGTAATAAAAGGTAACGGTGAGCTTCAGGATGTATTAATGGCTAAATTCTTGTTACAAATAAGAGAAAGTTATCACATAGGCCCTTTTACGTTAGATTCGGTTGCAAAAGACCCTACAGGCAGCCTAAACGCCTTAGAAAAATACGATTTAGCTATTATCGCTAAACCTACCGAAACGTTCTCTGATGCCGAAAAACAGGTCTTAGATCAGTTTATCATTAACGGAGGAAAGACACTGTGGCTTGTTGATCAGGTAAATGTGGAGATGGACAGTCTTTACAATGAAACAGGGGCGACATTAGCTTTTCCGAGGGATTTGAATTTAAACGATATGTTCTTTAAATATGGTTTTCGTATTAACCCAGACATTGTTAAAGACGAACAAGGAAGTCCTATAAAACTGGCTACGGGAGAACAGGGAAGCGCAACACAATTTCAAGAATTTAATTGGAAATTTGCTCCATTAGTCTATCCAGAAAGTGCTCATCCGATCGTGAAAAATTTAGGTGGAATTAAATTTGATTTTGCAAATCCTATCGACACTCTGAAAAACGGAATTAAGAAAACAGTACTGCTACAATCGTCTCGTTATTCAAAAAAAATAGGTGCTCCAGTAGAAGTAAATTTGGATATTGTTGCTGAAGAAACTAGCCCGAATCATTATATAAAAACCGGAAATATCCCGCTTGCTGTATTACTCGAAGGATCCTTCCATTCTATGTTTGAAAATAGAGTTTTACCTTTTGAACAAGCCACATTTGAAGCTGCAGGAAAGAAGAATAAAATGATTGTAATTTCTGATGGAGATATAATAAAAAACCAATTGGATAAAAACTATCAACCTGTAGAACTAGGTTATGATCAACGTTCCGGAAATTTGTACGACAATAAAGATTTCCTGCTGAATTGTGTCAATTATCTATTAGATGATACTGGACTTATTAACATTCGAAGCAAGGATTTAGATTTGCCTTTATTGGACAAAGAAAAAGTTTTTGAAAACTACACTAAGACGCAAGTCATAACTATCGGGCTGCCACTCCTAATCTTAGTGTTATTTGGCGCTTTATTTACCTACCTCCGAAAAAGGAAATACGGTCAATAGATGTTAATAAAAAAGTTTCAATACTAGCATAGTTTACGATATATTTGTAAAATGTATTGTATTTTAAAAATCAAACTAAAATAGATACCAAAAAAAATAAAATAAAACAGATGAAATTTATAGTATCGAGTTCGTACTTATTAAAACAATTACAAGTTTTAGGTAATGTTATCAATAGTAGCAATACTTTGCCCATTTTGGACAACTTCCTATTTGAATTAGACAATAACGAATTAACGGTTTCGGCAAGTGATTTAGAGACTACCATGTCTGCTAATTTAGCTATTGATTCCACGAGTAAAGGAAGTGTGGCTGTACCAGCAAAATTACTATTGGAGATCCTTAAAACTTTCCCAGAGCAACCTCTAACTTTTACTGTTGAAGAAAACAGCACGATAGAGATCAGTTCAAATTCTGGTAAATATGCGTTAGCGTATGCTCCTGGTGATGAATTTCCAAAATCTGTTAACCTAGAAGAGCCTTCTGTAACTTTAGTTCCTGCTGATGTATTGGCAACAGCTATTAGCAAAACAATCTTTGCTGCTGGAAATGATGATTTGCGTCCAGTAATGTCTGGTGTATTTTTTCAGTTCTCTCCAGAAGGATTAACTTTTGTAGCAACTGACGCACACAAACTAGTAAAATATGCACGTACGGATGTAAAAGCGTCTCAAGTAGCTGATTTTATCATGCCAAAGAAACCTTTGACTATTCTAAAAAATATTCTTACTACTTCAGATGCTGAAGTGAAAATTGAGTACAACGATTCGAATGCTACTTTTTCTTTTGACAATTATATTTTAATGTGTCGTTTAATAGATGGGAAATATCCAAACTATGAAGCGGTTATACCAAAAGAGAATCCAAATAAATTAATGATTGACCGTTCTCAATTTTTGAGTTCAGTACGTCGTGTTGCTATTTTCTCTAATAAAACAACGCACCAAATTCGTTTGAAAATTGCAGGTGCCGAGTTAAATGTTTCTGCAGAAGATATTGATTACTCTAACAAAGCAGAGGAAAGATTAACTTGTGATTATCAAGGGGACGATATGCAAATAGGATACAACTCTCGTTTTCTTACTGAAATGTTGACTAATCTGCAATCAGATATGATTATGCTTGAAATGTCATTACCTAATAGAGCTGGGATTCTTACTCCTGTTGATGGACTGGAAGAAGGTGAAACTGTAACGATGCTGGTTATGCCAGTAATGCTGAACAGTTAACAATAAATTCTGATTTTGTTGTATTTAATTTTTAAGATTCAAATATAATACCTATCATTGTGAAACGATTACGCTATTAACCAAACCATTTTTTATATTTAAAAAAACCGCTATTTCCTAACCAGGATATGCGGTTTTTTTTTGTTCCTCCGTCTCCCAAAGAGGGGGAGACGAAATGGAATTTTTCGAGTTTTTTACTTCCTGTTTTTTACTTCTCAATTCTAACCTTCCTCCTCTCACCTCTTCCCTTAAATAACTCCCATCTTTTTCATTAGGAACGTAGCACTTTTATTTTTACAGATACCGTCACGAAGTTTATAATCAAAATGTAATTCATCATTTACAATTTCGACTTCAAAACATTTGTTGGTTAGAATATCCGGATATTCATTTGTGGTCAAGCAAACTTCGATATCATGAGTTGCAATAGCACCAATCGCTTTATGAGCAATTACTTTCTTTACGACTTCTATGGTTCCGTTTCTTTTATCATCAGAATTAGTTCCTCTAAGGATTTCATCCAGTAATACAAAAGCAGCATTACCTTCTAATTCATCCATAATTTGTTTTAAGCGCTTTATTTCCGCAAAAAAATAAGATTCACTGTCAGATAAGGAATCCGACAAACGCATCGAAACTAACACCGGCAAAGGATGTACATTCGCTTCTTTCGCACAAACTACCGATCCCATGCCTGATAATACCATGTTTATTCCCAAACTACGCAGAAAAGTACTTTTACCTGACATATTTGATCCAGTCAATATCATAAACGACTGGGGATGGAAAGCTACCTCATTCCCTACTCTAGTTTTGGCATTCAGTAAAGGGTGGCTCAGGTCTGAGAAGTCGATTTTAAATTCCGTGTTTAACGTAGGATAAACAAAATCAGTGTTATTATAAGCAAAATTAGCCAAGCTATTCAACATTTCGAATTCGCCGATTACATCTAACCATTCTTCCATTGCCGTAGCATGCTCTTTTTTCCAATTCAGTAATTTTTTTAATACATGAAGATTAAAAAGGAAGGTACCATTGAATAAAGAAGCCGTCAACAGATTTCCAATCGTATCCATATTAGAAAACAACTCTGATAATTTTTTGATATGAAGACTTGCGTTTTCTGCTTTAAATTTCAGTTTCTGTTGTAAATCGATCAGCTTCTCAGAATGGAAAGATTCCTCCTCTATTTTTTTAAGTAATAAACCATATTGACTAATCACCTTATCGATATCTTCCGCATTAGCAATTTCGATTTGGATTCGTTTAAAAAAGGCACCCATAATTACCAAATTTAATATAAACACATAAGACAGGTAGGATAGTAAAATTGCCTCACTAGTAATGATATACGAAACAAGAATGCCTAGAAATAACAAAGGCGTAATATAAGAAAGCACGATTGACCCTTTAGATAATGATGCACTCTGAAATTTACTCCATTTCATTAATCCTTCATAACTCGCTTTTGAATCCTTGCTTATTATGGCTAAAGCCAAGAAATTCTGGCGCCAGTCTAACTTTTCAGACAGCTCCTTGACAGCTGTCTGATTCCTAATGATTTCTTCATTGGGGGATAATGTGAGTAGTTGATTGGCTAACTTCTTCTTTCCTATAAAAGTGGCCGTTCTATTTAAGTTTTGGAACAGGGAATGCTCACCAAAAATATCCAGATCATATGCATAGGGATGATGAAAATCATTAAACTCTTGTCCGTTTTCAAATGGAATTGCTTTTTTCTCTAAATAAGAGATTTCATTTTCATTGATTCCCACTAGAGCCGAGTTTATCTTTTTTTCGAAAAGTAACTTAGAATGAATTCGCATTAAGATGATAAAGGCAGCAAAAAAGAAAACAGCTGAAATTAAAAAAATAATTTCGCTGTTTTGTATGTAATAATAAAGAGACCCTAAAAAAACAACAATAGACAACAGTCTAAGTAAACTGATTGTATTGTATTTTTTATTTATTTTACTTAATTCCTGCGAATAGCTTTTACTCTTAGTACTGTATGAATCCATATTTCGATTTAATTGAAATACAAATATAGGTGTACCGCAATAAATAAGCTATTAGAATAAGGAACAATATAGCAACACTGTAAACTTAGTCTTCCATAGGAATTGCCAAAATGGGAACGTCAAAATTATTTGCAAATTTCTTAGTCAGGCTGGGATGGAATAGGCCTTCAAAAAACGTTCTTTTATAGGTCACCATCGTTAAAACATTAATTTCTTGGTATAAAATAAAATCTAAAATAGTTTCCTTTACTTCATCACTATCAATCACAAAAAATTCAATAGGTTCATTCTCAAAATTCTCCTCCCAATTCTTAATTGTTGCTCGATCAACATCAGATTTGCTAGTTTTTACATAAAGACATTTTACAACTGCATTAGCCATTTTTGCCAATTTTATAGTGTTTTTAAGCGCTTTTTTATCCTTAGCTCTAAATCGTGTTGTAAAACCTATGGTTTCTGTTTTTTTGAATTTAGCATCAATAGGAACACATAGCATCGGTACATCGATATCAGCCAAAACATTACCCGTATTGGTCCCAGAAAAAAATTCTGACCATCCGGAAGCTCCTTCAGTCCCCATAACCACATAATCTATTTTATCATCCTTGATTGATTTGTTTATATTATACAGCAAATTACCATCCATAAGGCGATGCGTCATTCTAATTTTACCCAGATTTCGCTCTTCTGCTATCGCACGAAGTTTTGGAATCTCCTCTTTAAACATTTCGAATTGTGACAATTCTACTGATTCATAGATAATCATATAATTTTCCGGAAAAAACTGATTGTCGAATACTGGCAAATCAAAGGCGTGTAATAACACCAATTCACCCTGTACTATTTTTGCAAATTCTAAAGCATGTACAAATGCATTAGTCGCGGCTTCAGAAAAATCGGTAGGGAATAATATACGTTTCATTTTAAATGGTTTAAAGTTGTAGAATAATCAAATTTACACCTAAAGTTACAATTATAATATGATAAATATCAGTCAGTTTCATTTATTTTAACAAATAAACTTCTGCATAATTCAGATTGCTTATTTTAATATTATTACAATTTTAAGGTTACATCGATTTACAATTTGTTACGATTTGCAAAGCTAATTTAGAACGTCGCAAACCCTTATTCTTTAATCGATGTGAATGGCTAAAATTGGGATGTGAAATTCTGGATGTGACTTTTTAGTATAGCTAGGTTGAAACAATCCTTTAAAAAAACCTCTTTTATAGATTAACATGGTCAAGACATCCACGTTTTCATTGGTAATAAAGTCTAAAACTACTTCATTGATTTCATCGCTTTCGACAACAACGAATTCAATAGGTTCTTTTTCAAACTCCACTTTCCATTCTGCAATAGTTTCTTTAGAAACATCAGAATCACTAGTTTTTACATAGAGGCATTTCACATTGGCATTTATAATCTTTGCCAAATTTAAAACTGCATTAAGTGCTATCTTATCTTTGGCTCGATAACGAGTCGTAAACCCAATCGTTTTAATGGTTTTATGTTTAGCTTCTAAGGGTATGCATAAAACAGCAACCGCTATCCCAATAATAACATCTCCTGAATTAGAACCAACAAAAACGGCATCCCAATCTGTTACACCGGAGGTTCCCATAACAACATAGTCAATTTTATCCGTATCAACAATCTTTTTAATATTAGCTATTAAATCGCCTTCCATTAACCGATGCGACATCTTTATGTTCTCTAAATTACAAGCTTCTGCAATAACACGAAGTTTTGGAATTTCCTCTTTAAACATATCGAACTCCGTTAACTCTACTGTGTCATAAACCATATTAAAATTCTCTGGAAAAAATTGGTCATCAATCGGCAGCAGCGGGTAAGAATGTAATACAATAAGTTCTCCTTGTATTATTTTTGCAAATGCTAAGGCGTGAACAAAAGCATTAGTTGCTACATTAGAAAAATCGGTTGGAAATAGAATACGTTTCATATTTTATCAGTTTAAAGTGAATTATAGCAACGAAGACAATTTTAAAGTTACGGAATTAAAATCAGAAACATAGCTTAACAACACTTTACTTCAGTCTGCAAAAAGGCAGCTGCTTAAATAAATAGATACTTACTTAGATTTAGTACCTTTGCAACTTATAAAATACAACTATGTTATATAACGATTCGATAGTAGCCTTAGCGACACCTTCTGGAGCTGGAGCTATTGCAGTCATCCGAATTTCAGGCGCTGAAGCAATTACTATTGGTAATAGTGTTTTTAAATCCATTAAAAACAAAGATTTAACCAAGCAAAAAACACATACCCTCCATCTGGGGCATATTATCGACGATCAAAAAACGCTCGACGAAGTATTAGTGTCACTTTTTAAAGGACCCAACTCTTATACAGGCGAAAACACGATTGAAATATCCTGTCATGGTTCTACATATATCCAACAACAGATTATACAACTACTACTGCGTAAAGGCTGTCGCATGGCTGATCCGGGAGAATTCACACTACGTGCTTTCCTAAACGGCAAACTTGATTTGTCACAAGCAGAAGCCGTTGCAGATTTAATATCTTCTGATAATGAAGCATCACACCAAATCGCTATGCAGCAAATGCGTGGTGGTTTCTCTAATGAAATAGCTAAATTAAGGGAAGAACTGTTGAATTTTGCTTCACTCATCGAACTCGAACTCGACTTTGCTGAGGAGGATGTGGAATTTGCAGATCGTACCCAATTCCATGAATTGCTGAATAGAATCGAATTTGTTTTAAAGAGGTTGATTGACTCTTTTGCAGTAGGAAACGTAATCAAAAACGGAATTCCGGTCGCCATTGTGGGTGAACCCAATGTGGGAAAATCAACACTGTTAAATGCTTTACTAAACGAAGAACGCGCCATTGTTTCGGAGATTGCCGGAACAACCCGCGACACCATTGAAGACGAACTAGTCATTGGCGGAATCGGATTTCGATTTATAGACACGGCAGGAATCCGCGAGACACAAGATGTTGTGGAAAGCATCGGAATACGCAAAACATTCGAAAAAATAGAACAGTCACAGGTGGTATTATATCTATTTGATAGTTTGAAGTTTAAAGTTCAAAGTTCTGAATATATCGTAGAAATTGAGAAAATAAAGAATCAATTTCCTTTAAAACCCTTGGTCGTTGTTATCAATAAATTGGATTTACTAACAGATCAAGAAATTACAAGCATTCGTCAAGAACTTGAAACCTTAAACATTAAACTAATTTTCTTAAGTGCCAAACAAAACATAGGTGTTGATGAATTAAAAAACCAGCTGCTGTCTTTTGTTAATACTGGAGCATTAAGAAATAACGAAACGATTATCACGAACACTAGACATTATGACTCCTTGCTGAAAGCATTGGAGGAGATAACTAAAGTAAAATACGGGCTAGAAACAAATCTACCGAGCGACTTAATGGCTATCGATATCAAGGAAGCCTTGTATCATTTTGGAACGATTACGGGTCAGGTTACAAATGATGAATTGCTAGGTAATATTTTTGCTAACTTCTGCATCGGAAAGTAAGAATATTTAGCCGTTGACAGTTTTTAAAGTTCAACACAACTTTAAATTACAAAGAAAATAACAACCTTCATTTTACGACCGAATTAGCTAATTGTAATTAAATGAACATTGCTTTTTGGCACTGATTTAGCAAATAAATTAAGTCTTAAATTATTTTTAACATAATATTACTAGGCTATCTTTCGCAAAATTCTATTTTTGTGATCTTAACTATAATAAAAAAAATCATGAAAGAATTAGTAGCAAAGATTAACGCTGAGTTTGAAGCATTTACTGCAGAAACAGAATCTCTAATTGAAAAAGGAGTAAAAGCTGCTGGAGCAAGAGCACGTAAGTCAACTTTAGAAATGGAAAAAATGCTAAAAGAATTTAGAAAACTTTCTATCGAAGAGTCTAAAAAATAATTGCCTTTTACACAAAAGTCCTTAGTCAATCTAAGGACTTTCGTTTTTTTAATTAATTAAGTCGTATTCAAACGGAACTTACTTAGTGAACAGTTTTACAATAACACTCATTAGGCTGCCATTTCAGGCTATTCACTGCAAGTCCGCGGGAATCTCCCTTAAAAACATAAACCCAAAACGAGCTTCCTACGGTTGCTGTTTTGGGTTTTGTTTTATACGGGCTTTTCCCTTGCGTGCTTTTCGTTGCTATCCTGGGCAGAATGTAACCCTCGGATAAAATCTATTTATCCCCATCACGCCCAGTCGGTCGAACTGCTCCTTGCGGATTAAACAAACTCCATTCATGCCAAATGTGGCAGAGATTGCCAATCCTATTTTCCACAAAAAATACGCAGAATAATTAAAAACACCTTCTAAATAAAAATTAACAATAATTTCGGTACCAAGAACTAAAAAGAATCCCTTTAAATATTTTAATTTAGCCTAAAATTTAAGAATACAAAACATATTTTCATGGACAATGAAACCTTTATCTTCTGCCTCGAAGGTGTTCCTGACGTAGATACCATTACAACTACTGAGGTGGTAAAAAACTTAGAAAATTTTGCCCTTGAGCATAATATCGCTAGTATTTACAAAACCTGCGATACCATTGAAGGACTAGAAGAAAGCTTAGGTGCTTTGCTCTATGATGATCATAATTTCAAAGATTATGTCATCATTTATTTGGTAATGCCTGGACAAGAAAACAATATTTGCTTACATGATTATTACTATAGCTTAGAAGAAATTGCCGAGTTATTTGAAGGGAAATTAAGAGGGAAAATTGTTCATTTTTCGAATAAAAAAATTTTAGACTTAACGGCAGAGGAAGCGCAATACTTTCTAGACATCACTAATGCCCGTGCCATTTCAGGTTATGGAGAGTCACTGCATACCTTGAGTAGTATTCACCTAGACAAAGCTTTTTTTAGCTTATGTGAAGAACAAGATGACCTTGTTGAAATAGTTGAAGAATTACATCAAAAACATTATGCACTTTGTAAACTCCTCGACTTTAGAATGTATTACTAGAAAACAACATCCAAGTGCATTCACTTTTAATTTTCCATAAAAAAAATTGCCGCGAATTTCACAAATTGACACAAATTTTTAAACTTAAAAAAGACTAATTCCACAAATTTTGGTCGCGCTAAATGTTTATTATTATTTTAATAATACCTGTACTATTTATAAAACAGTCCAATTGTCAGTTCGAGAGGAGTCGAGAACCACTATTGCATCTTGACTGCGCTCGAACTGACAAAGATTAGTTTGGACTTTATTGCATTTGTAATTGGTATGGATTATATATCAACCATTTACATAAAATTCACTAACTTTAGTAGATGAAAAAACATTTCAATATTATTATAGCAGGAGCTGGAGGTATTGCTGAGGCTGTTAGTTTAATTTTAGCCGAATGGAGTGATGTCACCCCAACACTTTTTATTGGAGATAGGACATTTTTAAAAGCTAAAAAAGTAGCCAATTGGGTCGAAGAAGGAACTACAAAACCTTGTGCCGTTAAAGCGTTTGATCTTAGCGAAACAGGAATTACTGACGAAATGAAAGACATCTTTCTACAGGGAGATATTATTCTCGATTGCCTTCCGGGAAGTGTAGCCCCTAGAATTGCCCAATTTGCAAAAGATTTCAACCTTCACTATGCAAATCTTACTGAATATGTTGCCGAAACGGAAGAAATTATAGCTTTGTCTAAAAATACTGATACTGGTTTTCTATTGCAAACGGGCTTAGCCCCAGGATATATCGATTTACTGGCCCATGAATTATTTCAACAATTTCGAAATGACTACAAGGTAAACTCTGTCCACACGCTAGAATTTAAAGTTGGTGCCTTAACTAAACATGCCGTAGCGCCCCACTTTTACGGATTTACTTGGAGTCCTGTAGGTGTGGCAACCGAATATCTGAAAGATACCATTGTACTGAGAGATTATGTAAAAACCACGCTACCCTCCTTATCAGAAAGAGCTAACATAATTATTGATGGCATTACTTATGAAGAAGATCTTACCTCTGGAGGTGCCGCCGATCTACCCGATGCCTTGTCTGGAAAAGTGTGTAGCCTCGATTATAAAACGCTGCGTTATCCCGGTCATTATGCTTGGGTCGACAAGCAAATTAAAAAAAGAGGCACTACAGAAGCTGCAATTAAAACGCTTCAACAAAAAATGCAAGAGGCAATTCCGCATATTGAGGACGACCAAATTATATTGTATGCCGCCGTAGAAGGCAAAGATATCGAAGGAATTTTACGCCGTCGCGAAATAGCCAAAACCATATTTCCACAAAAAATAGGGAATCACCAATTAAGAGCCATTCAAACTACTACCGCAGCCCCTTTGGCGCAAGCCGCACAATTACTGCTCGAAGGTAAGTACAAAGGTGCTCTTCTACAAAGCCAAATTGACTCAGCAGCATTCCTTAATGGGAATTTTGTTTCTAGAGTATATGGAAAAATATAACGTTCAATTTGTGTAAAACAAACTTTCATTTTCAATACAAACAAAATGCATTTTTTTTGTAATATTACGCTCTATTAAAGCATAGCAAATATTCGCAAATAATGAGAGCCTACTACATCAATAATGGAAAGGAAAATGGTGGTCCTTTTACCTTAGACGAATTAAAAAACGAACACCTAAATAAAGCTACTTTAGTTTGGTACCAAGGAATGGACGAATGGAAACATGCCCATGAGATAGAAGAACTTAACTCTTTTTTTAAAGTAATTCCTCCACCTATAAAACAAGTTATTGCTACTCCCGAAATAGAACAACAAGAAACTTCTGCAACCATTTTAGGATTAAAGAAAAGTCACTTTTTTTTAGCAATATCATTTTTAGCCATTTTTACAGTCGTATTTGTTCTCAATGTCCTTCAAAATAATAAAAGAAGCGAATTAGATTTGAAAAACAAACAAACAGAATTTAGTAACGAAAAAATTACACTGGAACAAAACGAATTTAATGAGCAGCGGATTCAAGACGAAATTAGAAAAAGAATAGCATTAGAAAATAATAACCTTAGAAGAAGAGATTCAATTAACAGTCGCATTACTGAAATAAAGACCTTACTTATTGACAATAAAAATCAATTAGAAAAGGCAAAAAGTGACTTAATTGATGCCGAAAAATTTAAATTCTTTCGATCTGAAAATGAAAAAATGGAAGAAATGGGTTTATTACAAAATGATCTTCAAAACCTAAAAACTCAAATAAACCAATTAGAAAATGAATCGGACAGATTGTATTTACAACTTGAAACGATTCATTAATAACCCATTCCTTAAAACAGACACTTAAATAACACCCTTTTAAAAGTATACTGAACAGACTAAATTACAATAATAGCGCAGATACAGCAGATTTAAGACGGTACAGATTTTTTAATCCTAAAATATCAATCTGTCGAAATCTGTTTTATCTGTGTGCCAATTATTATACTTGGTATAAAAAGATATTATAAAATCAATCACATTTTAGCCAACCTGTAATACTCATTCTAGTATTTTGAGTCACTAAAACTTCATGAAGTAATTCATCACTTTTAAAGAAAACAGTCTTTCCTTGTGTAGGCGCAATTTTCTGGTTATTATTTTCTTGATGAATTAGTAATTCTCCTCCATCAGCCGGTTGCCAATTGTCATTTAAATAACTAATCATCGAATATTTCCGACTAGGGTTATTATGAAATTGATCAAAATGCTCGAGGTAAAAATCCCCTTTTTCATACAAAGAATAATGGAATTCATAGCCCGTAATTCCAGTATAACAACTCTCATTTAAGTAGGCAATAAAAGCTTCGATTTGTTCAAAAAAAGCATTTTCAAATTCATTATTGTGCTTTTTATCCAACCAATAAATAGAATCACTGCGCACTGCGTTATCATAAGTAATCACTTCTGAATTTCCTGTTCCTGCGACAATTAGTAAATTTTGTTGATTTAAGGCGAGTAAATTTTGCTTTAAGCTATTGGCCAAGTCATCGCTTAAAAAATGTTCAGATATACCTACTTTATTCTCAATATAGGAGGTAATTAAAGCTTCAAAGCTATTTTCCATTGTAGTACATTGACCGAAAGTGATGCCAACGGAGCAAGGTAGCCTAAAAAGAAATAGCAATAGGTTTTTATAAACTAAACTTGATATCCAATAAAATGCAAGAACAAAAAAAAGGATCCAGAAGTGAATCTGAATCCATTTTTATATTTAATAAATGTTCTATTATAGATTACAATTTACTGATATAGCTTCCATACATATCCTTAAACTGATAGCCATCCGTTATTCTGTCTTTGCTCAGTTTTTTATATTCTACCATTGCCCATAAAATAAATTCTTTCATGAAGAATTTGTCTTCGCTATCTAATTGGGGTTGGTATTTCTTAACTAATATTTCCAGAGGAACTATTGATCCCAGAATTCTTTGATACTCCTCGTCCGTTGCGTCGTCCAATAATTCAAAACCGCTTTCGGCAAAAAACCATTCTATTAAATCTGTATAGGCCGTTTTTTCATCTGGTTTCTCTAATTTTTCAATTTTAGGAAAATATCCTGGGAAAAAAGTATGAATTGCTGAACCAATCAGGTTTTGAGCTACATAAGCTGCTCCCTCCTGCTCTCCTTCATAAACCAACTCTACCTTACCGGTAATCGATGGAATAATCCCCATAAAGTCAGACAAGCGCAAGGTCGTTTTATCAACTCCTGCTCTGAGCGCGCGACGTTCTGCCGTACTTAACAAGTTCTCATAAGCGGTTATACTCATACGGGCACTTACCCCACTTTTATTGTCAATATATTCACTTTCTCTGGCTTCAAAACTGATTTGTTCTAATAAATCTTTGGCCAAAGAGGGAACGTGAACCATATCGCTCTGAACAACATCCAGATTTGCTTCCTGTTCTGTAATAGTTCTGGCAATCTGTACCGTTTCAGGATAGTGCGTCAATATTTGGGAACCAATTCTATCTTTCAACGGAGTTACAATATTCCCACGATTGGTATAATCTTCAGGGTTTGCAGTGAATACGAACTGCATATCCAATGGCATTCTCAATTTGAATCCTCTAATTTGAATATCACCTTCTTGCAAAATATTAAACAAGGCCACTTGAATTCTAGCCTGTAAATCTGGTAATTCATTTATCACGAAAATGCAACGGTTAGCACGCGGAATCATCCCAAAATGAATAACACGATCATCAGCATAAGACAGTTTTAAATTTGCTGCTTTTATAGGGTCAATATCACCTATTAAATCGGCAACAGTTACGTCTGGTGTAGCTAATTTTTCAAAGAAGCGATCACTTCTATGCAGCCATGAAATAGCAGTTGCATCTCCGTTTATCGCAATTAAATCTTTGGCATAACGCGAAATCGGTTTCAAAGGATCGTCATTGATTTCTGAACCGGTCACAAACGGAATATACTCATCCAATAATTCAACCATTTTTCTGGCTAAACGCGTTTTGGCTTGACCACGAAGTCCTAATAAATTGATGTTATGACGCGATAATATAGCACGTTCTAACTCTGGAATCACCGTATTCTCAAAACCGTGAACACCATCAAATGTTGGTTTTCCTGATTTTATTTTCTCACGAAGATTAGTACGCAATTCTTCTTTTATACTTTTACTTTGATATCCTGAAGCTTTTAATTCGCCTAATGTATTTATGTTTTCTATTTTCATTTTTTTAATATGTTTAACCGCTAAATGCGGGAAGTCTTTATTCTAATTTTTAAACTTAATTTATTGAATCTAACTACAAAGGCCGAAGCAAAGTTAATTAAGCCTTTTTTATTCTTATACTCTATTTTCAACAGCTCGACTGAGCACTAAAAACTGAACACTGAATACTACTTAATTCTCTTCTTACGATTGGTCTCATAATCTTCGAAGATCATTTCTCCCAGTCCTTTCAGTCCGGTGTAAAAGGCTTTTCCTTGATTGGCTTCCGTGAACTTGTTGACAAATTGCTGCAAATACGGATCATTTGCAATCATGAACGTCGTGATGGGAATATGTAATTTTCGGGCTTGTTGTGCCTGACTATAGCATTTATCGACAATATATTCGTCAAGGCCATTACTGTTCATATAGTAACTACCATCTTTTTCGCGAACACAGCTCGGTTTTCCGTCCGTGATCATAAAAATTTGTTTGTTGGTATTTCGCTTTCTTCGCAGTAAATCCATTGCCAATTGCAATCCCGCTACCGTATTCGTATGAAAAGGACCTACCTTCAAGTACGGCAAATCTTTGATGGCAATCGTCCATGCATCATTTCCAAACACTAATATGTCTAAAGTGTCTTTTGGATAACGCGTGGTAATCAGCTCAGCCAGCGCCATCGCCACTTTTTTAGCAGGCGTGATTCGGTCTTCACCATACAAAATCATACTGTGGCTTATGTCAATCATCAGCACGGTACTCATCTGGGATTTGTACTGAGTATCTTCAACAACCAAATCATTTTCGGTAAGCATAAAGTCCTCCACTCCGTTATTGATTTGGGCGTTTCGCAAACTCTCGGTCAAGGAAATTCGTTCCAGGCCGTCGCCAAAATGAAACTCCCTAAATTCTCCCGTATGCTCATCCCCATTGCCGGAATGTTTTGTTTTGTGATTTCCGTTTCCAGAGCGTTTCAAGTTTCCAAAAATCTGGTCTAAAGCTTGTTGCCTGATCGCTCGTTCTGTTTTAGCCGTTATTCCAATACCAGAAGTTCCATCGTCCTTTAATTCGTCTCTGATGTATCCTTTTTTCTTTAAATCTTCTATAAAATCGTCGATGGTATAGTGCTCATCTGTTAGTTTATATTCCTTATCAAGTTCCCGCAACCAGTCAATTGCTTCGTCAAAATCTCCTGAAGTATGAGTGATTAATTCCTTGAAAATTCCAAAGAGTTTATCAAACGGAGACTGATTTGGTGCCTCATATTGCTTGAAGTAGAAACCTTTTTTATTATCATTTTTCATAGACTTTAAAATTACATCATTTTGAAACAGCGCCTTGGCAAACGATTATTAATTTTTAGTTAAAAAAGAGTTTGTTGTTACATTCCTTACTAATCAGTTTGTGCTACAATAAATAAGTTTAATTTTATCGTTTTAAAAAATTAAAATGGAACCACTAGAACATTGGGGAATCTTTCTATCCAATCAGGTCGATAAAAATGCCTTTATAGAAACCATTCTTTCTGGAAAATCCAGGGCAGAACTAAGTACTTTCAATACTAAAACAGGAATCCTTTTTTCGGACATAGCCATAGACAATTTCATTAAAAAGGAATACCAATATGACACCGTTGGAAGCTCATTTGATACCTCAAGAAAATTAAGAACATTTTCATCTGGCGAACGAAAAAAAGTTTTTCTAAACTATTGTATCAACCAAGAACCTCATTATATCATTGTAGATAACCCGCTAGACCATTTAGACCAAAACTCCAGAGATGAAATTACGCTCACATTACAGCAATTAGCTCAAAAAACGCATTTGATTCTAATAGTAAACCGTCAAAGTGATTTACTTCCCTTTCAAGTAAAAAAAGCGCACATTAAAGACAATTCATTCGTATTAAACGAAATAAATTCAATACGTAAGGAGCAAAAAATATTTAAAGCGAATAGCATTCCTACTCCTATCATAAACATTATTTTCGAGGAAGAAATTCTAATACAGATGAATAACCTTAGTGTGACTTATCATGAAAAACCTATTTTAAAAAATATTGATTGGACGATTAAAAAAGGAGATTTTTGGCACTTATTAGGCCCTAATGGTTCTGGAAAAAGCACTTTGCTCTCCTTAATAACTGGAGATAATACAAAAGGCTACGGACAGGATTTATATCTCTTTGGTATAAAGAAAGGAAGCGGAGAAAACATCTGGGATATAAAAAAGAATATTGGCTACTTTTCGACTGCAATGACTGATTTATTTCAAAAAAATGATAGCCTCGAACAAATGATTCTATCTGGTTTTTTTGACTCCATTGGCTTGTACACCCAGCCCTCAATTTTACAAAAAAATATAGTGTCTCATTGGCTTGAATTGATTCATTTAAGTCCACTTAAAAATAAACCTTTCAAAACACTTTCCATAGGACAACAAAGACTTGCCCTCATTGTGCGTGCGGTGCTCAAACATCCTCCTCTATTAATTTTGGACGAAGCCGTCGAAGGCTTAGATGATGAAAATGTGGCTTTGGTGGCACAGCTTATTACCCTTTTATCACAAGAAACAAATATGGCAATTTTATACGTTTCTCATAGAATTGAGCCTAATATCACTCCTAAAACAATTTACGAACTAACGCCTAATACAACCGGTTCAACCGGCAAAATTAGAACTTAAATGACGAATTCTTTTTTGGGCGTGACCACAAGGGTCGTTCTTTACGCTCTCAATCTCTCTCTTCCCGTTCTAGAAACGAGAATAGAGAGGATTTCCGCTGCAATCTCTCACGCAGTTAAGCGGTCTAATAAAATTCAGAATAATTAATAAAACTCTCCGTCAACATAGAACCAACTTCCGTCTTCTAATTTAAAAGTAGAATGTTCATGATGAATTTGTGGCTGAAGTTCGCTATCAAGATAAAATGCTTTAAAAGTCACGGTATAAACAGTAGCCGCTACAACTGCTAATTTAATCCACTTATTGCTTTGAGACCATTCTAGAATATCCTCTTTTTTATGCTGTTTTCTAGTAGAAAAGTGAGTGGTAACAACTAAATAATCTGCTTTTTGGGTAGCAAATGCCGAATAACGTGAGCGCATTAAAGCTTCTGCCGTGGGTGCTTTTTTGATTCCGTTAATGTAAACTTCACAACATTGACTAAACTCCTTTAGGGAACCGCAATAGCATTTTAATGTTGTCATATAAATTATGCCTGTCCGTTAAGAGCGACTATCTTTTGGTGCAATTGATTTAACAGTACTTGGTATTTACTGATTTCAATCAAATCCTCGTCCTCATCTGAAAAATCAAGAAAATCGTCTAATTGCTCACTTACTTCCGCTAATCTATTATTTGCTTCTTTTCCGTTCTTAGCTGCAATCAAATCAATTATTTCCTGAACATTTTTGTTCAATAAAATGAATTTTTCGTTTTCCATTATTTCTTTAATTATATCGTATCTGAATTTTTAGTGTCGTGGAATTTTTTTACAATTTGTTTTAATTTTTCCTTGCGAAGAATTTCTGCATTTTTAACCCTATCCTGTGCTTTATGCAGCTTATCGTTGTGCTTTTTGATATTCTTTTCGTTATTCCTGCTCATAATAATTTGTTTTTCAATCCGTTTCTATACTACCAGTTCTTGACGAACAACGTCAATAATGAATCACTAAAAAAAATAACATGGGTATTTATCTTAAATGGAAGATTCTCGTACTACAGAATTCTTCGGCAAAGTTCGGCATTTTAATTGAAACTGATAGTACGCTCATGTAACTAAACATAATCTTTATACCAATGGTTTGATCAAAAAACTCAAATCAACTACTGATTAATAGACATTAAAGCAATGAAAATTAATAATTTAATAACATTAGTTATTGGTTTATAAAAAATAAAAGAGATAATTTAGTTGGTAATTTTGTTTACTTGCTATTTAGAACAATGACCAGACACTAAACTTACTTATTCAATAGTATAATTAAGTTTCTATAAATTTACGGTTTTCCGTAATTTCTTATATATTTATAAAATCTTTGTAATTTAAATTGTAAAACATTGAAAGTTTCCGAAATTTATCAAATAGCATAAATGAAATCTGAAAATAATAGATTAAAATTTTACAGTTTATTTATAACAAAGCCCAGAACAACAGGCTTCGTTACGTTCCTATTATTGAGTATTGTTGTTGGTTTTATTGGCTTTCAGCAATATAAAATAGTTAAAGAAGATGAACATCGTGCAATGAGGAATAAGCTTCAAGTTATTAATCAAAACATTGAACAGTCGCTTAAAAACTCTTACACCACTACACTAACACTAGCCCTTACCCTAAATGATCAGGGAATTCCTGAAAATTTTGACAGTATTGGAAAGAAATTAGTAGCTTCAAATCAAACCATCTCTGCAGTACAATTAGTACCTAATGGAGTAATTCGATTTACCTATCCCGCAAAAGGCAACGAAGCCGCAATGGGTTTAAACATTTTAAAGTCAGTATACCTTAGAGAAGAAGCCTTAAAATCAATTCAAAGTCAGAAAATGTACTTTGCCGGACCCATTAATTTAAAGCAAGGTGGAGTTGGGATTGTAGGACGCCTTCCTGTATTCCAGAATAATAAATTTTGGGGTTTTTCAGCAGTTATCATTAAATTAGAAGACTTATTGAAGTCCTCGGGGGCATATAACATAAACCGTTCTAAATATTACTTTCAGTTTTCAAAGGTAGATCCTACTACTCAAAAAGAGGTCTTTTACCTACCCAAAGAGAACGAATTTTCAAAAAACTATAGGGTATCAATTGCTATTCCTGACGGTGATTGGGAAATACATCTTACTGCTAAACATCAAAACTATTTATATAGCCAAATTGTAGTACCGGCCATTTTCGGTTTGCTTTTAGCTGCATTATTTGCCTTTTTAGTAACCATAATGTTAAAAAAACCGGCAGAATTACAGCTGTTAGTCGAAAAACAGGCAGCGAACCTTATTAAAAGCGAAATAAAATTCAAATCTATCTTTGACCAAGCTGCTGTGGGTATAGGCTATATAGATTCCTTAGGTGGCTATTTCCTGGAGATTAATGAAAAATATTGCAAATTATTGGAATATTCAGAGCTAGAATTACAAAATAGAACTTTTCAATCCGTAACGCATCCCGACGACTTAAACGAAGATCTATCCAATTTGGAAAAGCTGAAGCAAGGCACGATCAGAGAGTATTCAATGGAAAAACGATATATAACCAAGTCCGGAAAGATTATTTGGACTAATATTACCGTTTCTCCACTTTGGAATATTGATGAAAAACCATCCAAACACATTGCGATTGTTGAAGATATTTCATTAAAAAAAGAAGCAGAAAAGTTAATTAAAAAAACTGAAAATCATTTTAAAAGTCTTTTTGAAGACTCTCCTTTACCGTTAAGAGAAGAGGATTTCTCTATGGTCAAATCTTATCTTAAAGAACTTAATTTAATGAATCAAAAAAAGGAGACTGTAGAACATTACCTCCTTAGTAATCCAAAAGAAACCAATAAACTACACTCCTTAATCAAATTAGTAAATGTCAATAAAGCTTGTCTAAAATTATATAAAGTAAACTCGAAAGAAGAATTGCTAAAGGTCAAATCTGAATTATTCAATCGTAGCTCTTATGAAGATTTTACGAAACAACTTATCGCCACCACTCAAAACCATGGAGAAGTTGTTTTAGATACTATTATCAAAAATTCAAAAGAAGAATTACGCTTCATTAATTTAAGATGGAATGTAATAAGAGGATATGAAACATCATTAGACCGAATTATTGTTTCTAATGAAGATATAACAGAACGGAAAACGGCGGAGAAAATCATTATTGATTCACAAAGAAGAACTGAATCTTTAATCAATACGATTGATGGAATTGTCTGGGAATGCGATATTGAAACCTTTTCTTTTTCTTTTATCAGTAAAAAAGTAGAAAACATACTGGGCTATACAGATGAAGAATGGTTAGCAAGTCCTACCTTTTGGGCTGACCATATTTATCATGAGGATCAGGAATCGGTAATCAATTATTGCATTTTAAAAACAAGCCAGAATTTAAACCATGATTTTGAGTATCGAATGATTGCCAAAAATGGTTCAGTTGTTTGGCTGAGGGACATTGTGACTATTGTTTTTGAAAATGACAAGCCCTTCGGCTTGCGCGGAATTATGATTGATATTACCAAAAATAAAGAAGCAGAGAAAGATTTAAAGAATTCTTTTGACCTCGTAACAGAACAAAATAAAAGGTTATTGAATTTCTCTTATATCGTCTCTCATAATTTAAGATCGCATACCAGCAATATTGCATCAATTATGTCCTTAATTGAAACTTCTGAATCTGAAGAGGAAAAAGACGAGATGTTACTATTATTAAAATCAGTATCTAATTCATTAAACGAAACGATGTTGCATCTTAATGAGGTTATAAACATTAGAAATAACATCGGCTTAATATCGGAGTCTTTAAACTTAAAAAACTATTTAGAGACAACCCAAAATGTTCTTTCTGAACAAATAACTGCCAAACAAGTAACAATCGTAACAGACGTTCCAAGCGATGTAATGGTGAATTACAACCCTGCTTATTTAGAGAGTATATTACATAACATAATATCTAATTCCATTCGCTATAGTCATCCAGATAGGGAACCTCTTATTGGTATTAAATGGTTAATTGAAGACGAAATGAACGTGCTCCAAATTTCGGACAACGGAGTTGGAATTGATCTTGTGAAAAATGCCGACAAAATTTTTGGGATGTACAAAACATTCAGTAATAATCCCGAGTCAAAAGGAATTGGATTATTTATTACAAAAAACCAAATCGACGCTATGAACGGAAATATTACAGTAGAAAGTAAACCAAACATTGGTACCATATTTAAAATCTACATCCGATGACAAAAAAGAAAATATGGGTGATTGACGATGATACCATTTACCAAATTATCGTCACTAAAATTATTCAAAAAACAAATTTATTCTCAGTTACTTCTTCTTTTTACGACGGTAAGGATGGAATAGAAGCTTTGATTCATGCAATAGAAAATAAGGAGCCACTTCCAGACATCATCTTATTAGATATCAATATGCCAGTTATGGACGGATGGGAATTTATGGAAGAAATGGAAAAACTAAAACCTTTACTAAACGAACACATTAGTGTCTATATCTCCAGTTCATCTATCGCCATTGAAGACAAAAATAAATCAAAAACCTATGCTTCAATTTTAGGCTATTTATCTAAACCTATTACTAATAACGACATCGAATTAATTGCTTCTAATGATTAAAATGCCATACAGCAATTAAGTTCTTGCACTAATCAGATAAATTCTCTCTTAATTTCCTCTAAAGTTTTAGTAGTGAAAATCAATTCGTCTATAATTTCTTTACGCAAAACATCTAAGTCATCATATTCATAATACTTAGCCCATGACGTTAAATTAAGTAGATTTCTAATTTGCTTAATTTTCTTAGTGGTTTCAAAACTTGTGCGAAGTACTGCTTTTCCATCATAATCAGGATTATTTTTATGCTGGTAATTAACCGTATTCTTGTCATAATTCATTTCTAAATAATACAATTCCTCAACTGCATTATCAGGGTAAAATTGAGGCCAAGGCGCAAAACCTAATTTGGTTTTTGAGTCAGACTCAGGTTCCATAGGTTCCAATCGCCATTTACTGTTGGCTAGTCTTCCCCAATGGTTTGACAAGCGATACATCCCCAATTCAGTATAATAATAACTACTCCCCGACTTACTTGCATATTGCACCGTTAGAGCATTGAGACTGCTTAATGGTAGCTCTTGAAAAACACAAAAAGTGTTCTTGAAAGATTTGGGACTGGGGCGAAATATTTTTTGCATTGTACAAAGGTAATCAGAAAGTCTAAAATGCGATAGTGGGAACTAAATATTTGCTTAACTTTGCAAATTAGAATTTTATAAAATTAAATTGATTATGACAAAGTCTTCACAAGAAAAAATGTTACAAAAAGGGGTTTATACCGGGATAATGGAAAAAGATGAAAACAACAATTTCTTTTGTGGTGAATATCTTTTAGATTATAAAATGGCTATTTCTAACCATACTCTAGGCGAGTATATTACAATTAAGTCGATTATTGAAAACCCTAGTGATATCAGCCACAATAAGTACCCTAAGAAGTCTAAAAACTTTGATAAAGCAAACAATAAACCGCAACAATAACATTTTTTAAAGTCTCTTTAATTGAGAAATAAGAACTGTTAGGAGCTCTTTTTTTGGAATATTTTTTAGTCTCAAACTAAAAATTAAAAAAAAAGTGTACTTTTGCAAAAAATTTGTCGGTTCTGAAACCAAATTATATTGATTTTATACTAAAAGACAAGTAGTTACCATATTTATGAAAAAAATAGTTGAATACCGCAAACTGCTAAATGTAGAAAAAACTGCAGAGCTAAAAGAGTTAAAAACCATCTACCGTAATTCTATGAAGGAATGCCATCCTGATAAATTTCAAGGTGATGAGGCAGGATTAAAAGCAGCAGAAGAAAAAAGTAAACAAGTAATTGAGGCTTACCACTTCTTAGTAAGTATCAATCCTGAAACTACAAAGTTGAACTTACCTGAATATACTGAAACAATTACAACCGCAACAATTACAGATTATAAATTTGTTGAAGGTAGATTGATTATCAATTTTTCAAACGGTAGTGTCTATGAGTACATTAGTGTACCAAAAGCAACTTACGTGAAAATGGTAAATGCAGCTTCTCCTGGAAGATTCGCAAAAAGACATATTCTTAGTTCTTTTACTTGGAGAAAAACATTAAACCAAGACTAGACCTATTCTATAATAGAAATACTAAAGCACCCTTAACGGGTGCTTTTTTTATACACGCCTTTTTTTACTTTAAAGTTTCACGACTACTGTATCCTAAAATTATTTAAAAAAAGAGCTGTTTTAGCATAATTAACTTGTTTTTATTACTTTAGACATCACTAAACCTATTTATACTATTTAATAATGACTAACCCCTGCAGTAAATACAAATCACAATATCAAAAGGCCGAAGAAACCTTGACTATTTTAAAAGCAACGAAAGCAGAAATTGAATTCAACCTGGAAACAGATTCCATTAGCGCTGTCTTACACAAAGAACTAAGAACGGTAAATCTGGAAATCAAGATTACTTTAAATGAATTAGAACAAGCTGAGTATGACATTCAACAATGTGAAGCACAACTTAAGTTAACTTAAAAGCTACCTTTATTATCGATCTGGAAAGCAAAAAATGCCACTCTTTTTTAAATTAAGGCATGATCTTTCATTGTATCAGTTGCTTTAAGGCAAATCCAATTTGCCTATATTACGGATATCAATACTACTTTAACCTATTGATAAACTAATGATTACTGCCTAAGTCAGAACCGCATTAACCTACGCATATACTAACAATATGAGTCGGTGAAACAATGTACTGGTTTCGTCCTCTCCTACAAGTACAGCCCTTTTATTAGACAATTTAACTACAATTCGCCGTAATTCATCATTTTGAATACTAAAAAAATAACAAAAATTTAGGTTATAAAATTAATTATACTTTAATAAATTTAAATACTTTTGCACTCTTAACTTAATTAACTAATTAATAATGAAAAAAATAATTTTATTACTTTCTGTTGCTGTTGTTTTATTTTCTTGCAACAAAGTTGGAAAAGACGAATTCCTTATCACTGGTACTGCAACTGGTATTGAAAATGGTAAAACTATAATCTTAGAAACTCAAGATCCTACCACCGGTGCTATTACAGCTTTAGATACCGTAAAAGTAGAAAACGGTAAATTCGAAATTAAAGGAAAAGTTACTGAACCTTCTTTTCATACTATTCAGTTAGAATCAGTAGCTGGAAAAGAACCGTATACAAAAATTCCTTTTATTTTAGAAAATGGAGAAATCACTATCGCTATCGATAAAGACAGTATTCAAAAATCTAAAGTTTCAGGTACTTACAGTAATGATGAGTATGTTAAATTCAATGAGGAAATTAAAGTAGTTCAAAAGAAACTAATGGATTTCCAAACACAAAACATGCAAGCAATGAATACAGCACAACAAGCAAAAGACACAGCTGTAATCAATAAATTGATGAAAGGTTATACAGAAATTCAAGCAGAAGTTGGTGCTGCCACCAAAACAAAATATACAACATATGCTGAATCACATCCTAAATCATATATCAGTGTTTTAATTGTACAAGGAATGGTTAACGATCCTAGTGCTGACATTAAAAAAACAGAAACGATTTTTAATAGCTTAGAAGAGCCTTTAAAAAAGACTAAAGCAGGTATAGCTGTAAAAGCTAAACTTACTGAGGTAAATTCTCCTGCTGTTGGTGCTACTGCTGCTCCAATGGGAGACGCTAAATGAACTTCTAATTTTTCTGCTCCAAACCCTGAAGGGAAAGTCATTTCTCTTAAAGAAAGTTTAGGAAAAGTTACAATTGTAGATTTCTGGGCATCATGGTGTGGTCCTTGTCGACAAGAAAATCCAAATGTTGTTGCGATCTATAAAGAGTTACACTCAAAAGGTCTTAATATCATTGGTGTTTCATTAGACAAAGATGCAGCTAAATGGAAAGAAGCGATCGCAAAAGATAAGTTAACCTGGAATCAGGTTTCTAATTTAAAATTTTGGGATGAACCAATTGCAGCTCAATATGGTGTTGAAGCTATTCCTGCGACTTTTATCCTTGATGCTTCCGGTAAAATTGTAGCAAGAGATTTAAGAGGCGCTGAACTTAGAGCAAAAATTCTTGAACTTTTAGCTAAATAATCGATTTTCAAGTACAAAATAAAAAAATCTCCCTAGTGGAGATTTTTTTATTTTATTCAATACCAATACGTTAAAAATAATACTTAAATTAAGTTCAAATTTAGTTTGCAGAAACGAAAAGTGTTACTATATTTGCCACCGCTAACAACAACATAAG
>TARA_R110002126_G_scaffold277373_1_pt1 | contig 39670 bp, 32 predicted proteins | sample TARA_R110002126 | Tara Oceans TARA_R110002126 (sample SAMEA4397536) | marine metagenome | biome: Polar Biome; feature: [DCM] deep chlorophyll maximum layer (ENVO:01000326); material: water (ENVO:00002006), including particulate matter (ENVO:01000060) such as... | depth 30 m | reverse complement strand
CAATAACGCCAATTTCTTTACTTCCTGTAGAAACATTTATAATGGTTACCATCAAAAAGAAAGTTAACAATAATTCTAACACAAAAGCCCGCCAAATGTCTACGGTAGGAATTGTTGAACCCAGAAACTCGCTTGTTGGAAACAAAAATAACAAGATAAAACTTGCTGTAAACGCCCCTAAAATTTGAGCTATAATATATTTCGGAACTTCTTTCCAAGCAAACTTTTTGGCATATGCAAAAGCAATCGTTACAGCAGGATTAAAATGTGCTCCAGAAATATCGCCAAAAGCATAAATCATTGCCATAACAATTAAGCCCCAAGTTAGCCCAATACCCACGTGAGTAACACCGCCACCAGTAACTTCATTAATTGTCATTGCTCCTGTTCCGCAAAAAATCATTGAAAATGTCCCTATAAATTCTGATATATATTTCTTCATACTTCTAATATTGTCAGTTCAAGCACAGTCAAGAACATTTTAAATAACACCTTTTGACTGCGCTCAAGCAGCTATTTTACAACTGCATTTTTTATTTTATTAAGGCAAAGATACAGTGCCTTACTTTAAGGTTTTGTTAACATTTCTCTTTTTTTGAAATCGTAATTTTGGTAAATTAATAAATAAAACAACTAGTAATTATGAAAAAAATTATATTATCATTATTTGTAGCTGCTTTTGCATTCTCTGCAAATGCACAGATTAAAACTCCTGCTCCAAGTCCTGCTCAAAAAACAGAGCAAGTAGTTGGTTTAACAGATGTTACTTTAGAATATTCTAGACCAAGCATGAAGGGAAGAAAAATATTTGGTGGCCTAGAAGATTATGGTAAGGTTTGGAGAACGGGTGCTAATGCAAACACAAAATTGACTTTTTCTACAGATTTTATGGTTGATGGTAAAACAGTAAAAAAAGGTACTTACGCATTATATACTATTCCTGGAGAAAAAACTTGGGAGGTAATTTTATATTCTGACGCAACAAATTGGGGAAATCCTGCAAAATGGGATGAATCTAAAGTAGCAGCAAAAGTTACTGTTACGCCTACAGAAATGCCAATGGATATTGAAACGTTTACCATTACTTTTGATGATTTAACCAATACTTCTGCAGTATTAGGTATCATGTGGGAAAAAGTTTATGTACCGTTTAAATTTGAAGTGCCAACTGATAAAATGGTTTCGTCTAGCATAACAAAATTAATGGCAGGACCTTCTGCAAACGACATGTATGGTGCTGCTGTATATTATTTACAAGCTGATAAAGATATTAAACAAGCACAAACGTGGATCGATAAAGCTGTAGAAATGACTTCTGATGATCCAAAGTTCTGGTATTTAAGACAACAATCTTTAATTCACGCTAAAGCTGGTAATACAAAAGGCGCAATAGCTGCGGCAAAAAAATCTTTAGAATATGCAACTAAGGCAAATAATGCTGGTTACATAAAAATGAACAAAGCTTCCTTAAAAGAATGGGGAGCAATGTAAATTGTTTTCTTTTTAAACTATTTAAAATCTCAAGTTAACCCTTGAGATTTTTTTATGCTAAATTTGTAGTAATTAGTTTCTTTTTTCATCAAATAAAAAAACCATTTAAAAAAACTAAATGTCGCATAAAAAAAAAGTGAGTGAAGATTTACAAGGTATTACAGCATTAATTGTTGAAGCCACTGTTGGTATTACAGACTTGACAGAAAAAATGCATCATCAAATAGTGCATCCTAGTTATTTACCATCAACGGCAATTCAAAGTTTAATTACAAAAATTGCAAGTTTTAATTTTAAAACTGTAAAATGGTCTGCTAAATTTATCGGTAAAAGTGCGGATAAAACCCTGAGAGTTTTAACTCCGATTTTAGGAGAATCAAAAAGAACCAACAAAACAGAAGCGCTTCGTGCCACGTTAAATGGTGTAGTAGGTGATTATTTAGAAGAAAACAACAATCCTTTAGCCATAAAAATGCAATTTAGAAATAAAGGCATTCCACTATCTTTAACTGTGGAAGATCTAAAAAAAGCATACCCAAAAAGTAATGGAAAAATACTTTTACTATTACATGGTTCTTGTATGAATGACATTCAATGGACACAAAATGAGCTTAATTATGGAGAATTACTTGGCGAAGAATTGGGCAAAACTCCTATTTATTTGAATTATAATAGTGGACTACATATTTCTAAAAACGGACAAGAACTAAACAAACGCCTAGAAGAACTTGTATTAAACTGGCCTGTAGAAGTCAATGAAATCGTAATTCTTGCGCATAGCATGGGAGGTTTGGTTGCAAGAAGTGCATTGTATTATGGGCAACTCAAAGAGAAATCTTGGACAAAAAAAATTACAAAAACCGTCTTTTTAGGAACTCCACATCATGGAGCTCCACTTGAAAAAGCAGGAAATATTGTAGATGTTGTTTTGGAAGCCACACCCTATTCGAAGCCATTTGCAAGACTAGGTAAAATAAGAAGTGCTGGTGTAACCGATTTAAGATATGGGAATATTACGGATGATGATTGGAAAAACAAAGACCGATTTAAATTATTAGAAGACCACAGAAAAAATATTTCATTACCTAAAGAAATAGCTTTTTATAGTATTGCCGGTGTAGTTGGTAAAAAAACAACTTCGATTTCATCAGCTTTATTAGGTGATAAAATGGTGTCTGTTAAAAGTGCTTTAGGTAAACATGCTAAACGTTCTAAAAATTTAAACTTCAAAAAAGATAATACTTGGATTGCTTATGAAACTTCACATATTGAATTATTAGGAAGTACCAAAATTTATGAAAAAATTAAATCTTGGCTTGTAGAATAAATAATTTATCCCGAAGTGGAATGAGTTGTTTGATGTCTGCCAAGTTATTTTTAAAATAGTTAAGAGATCAAGTTAACGCTGATTATTTTTTTGCTTATTTTGTTTTACTTTAATTGATAAAAAATTACTCTTGAAAATTAAACATATTGATAATATCGCCGAAACATTGGCCAATCATAAAGGAAACATTTTAAAAAAAGTGTTTTTAGAAAAAGGAGAAATTCCTAACTTAATGATGTTTAGTGCTGCTACTTTTAAACCACAACAAGAAGTAGAAATGCATAAGCACGACACCATGTTCGAAGTGTTTTACATACAAAGTGGTAAAGCTGAATTTGTAATTAACAACAAAAAATACATTGTAGAAGCTGGGAATTGCATTACTATAGAACCCGGAGCATTACACTCACAATCCAACCCTTTTAATGAAGAGGTTACTTGGTTGTATTTTGGTATTGCTACTGACGATTGATATTTATTAAAGCAATAAAATCAATATTCCAAGCCAATTATTTTTCGAACTTCATCTAACGTTTTAATCAAATTTCTAGAAAACTCAAAAGTCATTACATCACTTTCGGTTTTGTTTTCTCTTAGCAATTGATTAAAATGTTCGGTCTCAAAGTTATAACCAATCGTTTTGTAATTGAAATCGATAGTTTCTTCTATACCATCTTTAAAAATAGTTACTGTAGAGGGTTCGTGGAATCGTTTATTAATTTTTACAATGGCATTTTCAAAAGTAAAAATGGCTTCTGTATTTGTTTCAGATAACAGAGTACTTTTTAAATGGGCTTTAGCATTTTTATACTGAAAAGTAATATCGCAACTTGAGTCTGCTCCTGTTTCAAAAAAAGTAGCCTTTGCCTCTATTTTTTCTGGATTTCCTAAAGTTGATAATGCTGTAAAAATAGGATAAATACCAATATCTAATAAAGAACCTCCACCCACTTCTTTCTTTATCAACCTACTTTCTAGATTATACATCGCTTTAAAACCAAAATCTGATTTTAACTCTAGTAATTCACCATATTTTTTGCTTCTAAAAATATCTAAAACGTACCTATAATGCGGCAAAAAATACGTCCATAAAGCTTCCATTAACAACACATTATTTTCTTTGGCAACTGTTATCATCTCCTCTACTTCTTCCAAATTCATTGCAAAAGGTTTTTCACATAAAACTGCTTTTTTATGTTGCAAACAAAGTAAGGTATGTTGCTTATGAAAACTATGTGGAGTGGCTATATACACTGCATCAACTTCAATATCATTTGCTAAAGTTTCATAAGAATTGTATGCGTTTTTTACTCCGTATTTTTGTGCAAAAGCATTAGCGTTTTCTTGATTTCTAGAAGCCACAGCAACTAATGTTGCATCTTTTGTTGTTGCTAAGTCTGTAGCAAATTTATTGGCTATTTTTCCACAACCAATAATTCCCCATTTAATTGTTTTCTTTTTCATTATTTAATCAATTTCTATAGACTCTAAATCAATATTTTTTTCTTTTGAAGGAATAAAAGTTTGTAATATAATTGCAATAATCATCACTAAAAAACAGCCTAATAAATTCAGCCACAAATAAGGTAACCAATCTAAAAAATAGACAGTAATAATTAGTGTTTGTGTAATAAGAGCCGCAATAAAAACTGCATTACCTCTCACAAATTTTATGAAAAATGCGAGTAAGAAAATGCCGAGAACATTTCCATAGAAAATAGAACCAATAATGTTTACCAACTGAATTAAATTATCGAATAAATTGGCAATGCAAGCCACAGAAATGGCAATAATACCCCAAAGCAACGTAAACCATTTTGATGCTTTCACAAAATGAGCTTCGCTCTTTTCCTCTTTTACATTTCTTTTGTACAAATCCATAGCTGTTGTGCTAGCCAATGCGTTTAATTCGGATGCTGTAGAAGACATTGCTGCAGATAAAATTACTGCCAACAAAAGTCCAATTAAACCTCTCGGTAAATTATTTAAAATAAAATGGATAAACACATAATCTTTGTCATTCGATTCTATTTTATCTAACGTATTCTCCTCATCAATTTTATCAATAATTACTTTCGATTTTGCTTTTATCGCCAAATCTCTCGCATTTAAATCTTGAATTTGTTGCTTTTCTTCAATTTGAAAACCATCTAAAAAAAGTGCTTTTTTACTGTTTTCTATAACAATATGTTCTTCTTCTAATTGCTTGTATTCATCAGCATATTTAGTCTTTGAAATCTCATTATTTGCAGTTGGATTAAAGTTTAACGGCGATGGATTAAATTGATAGAACACAAAAACCATCACTCCAATTAACAAAATAAAAAACTGCATGGGTACTTTTAACAATCCATTAAAAATTAAACCCAACTGACTTTCTCGAACCGATTTTCCAGACAAATAACGCTGCACTTGACTTTGATCTGTCCCAAAATAAGAAAGCATTAAAAACGTTCCTCCGAGAATTCCTGTCCAAACTGTGTACCTATTACTTAAATCGAAAGAGAAATCTAACACCTCCATTTTATTACTTGCTCCTGCAATTTCTAAGGCATTTGTAAAGGTAATATTTGCAGGAAGTTGACTCATTATCATAAAAAATGCAATCAACATTCCTATAAAAATGATAATCATTTGTTGTTTTTGCGTAACATTTACCGCTTTTGTGCCTCCAGAAACGGTGTAAATAATTACTAAAAACCCAATGATGATATTCAAGGTTAACAAATCCCAACCCAACACTGCACTTAAAATAATGGCAGGCGCAAAAATGGTAATTCCTGCGGCTAAACCTCTTTGAATTAAAAATAAAATTGCGGCTAAACTTCTGGTTTTTAAATCGAATCTTCCTTCTAAAAACTCATAAGCCGTGTATACTTTTAATTTGTGATAAATAGGTATAAAAACCACACAAATAATAACCATTGCAATAGGCAAACCAAAATAGAATTGTACAAAACCCATTCCACTATGAAAAGCTTGACCTGGTGTTGATAAAAAGGTAATTGCGCTAGCTTGGGTTGCCATAACAGACAAACCGATGGTCCACCATTTAGAGTCGCTTCCTCCTTTTATATAATCAGTTACGTTTTTATTTTTTCGAGTTACATACGTTCCATAAGCCACTATAAAAATTAAGGTTACAGATAAAATAACCCAATCTACAGCGTGTAATTTACTTTCTATTTCCATCACTTATACCGTAAAATAATTAGTAATAAAATAAAACGCTATTACGTAAATTACGTTGGCCACTAAAACCAAGGTGTACTCTTTTTTCCAAGTATATTTTTGATTGTTCATTTTATCTTATTTTTTTTAGAAGCCGTTTCCTGCTTTCAACACTCGCTTCACGCCCAAAAGCGTGAGAGCTCAAACAAATGTTTCAATCAGGGCTACACTTGTTTGCCAACTTTTGTTAGTTTGAAGATAGCCGAAACTCATGTATTTTAATCTCGTTTTTCTTTCCCTACAGAAAGCATATTCGCAAATAATTTATACGCTCCAGAAACGCCAGCGGGCAATTCTCTAAAGAAACTTAAACCAGTATAAATGTAATTTCCTTTGCCATATTTTGCAATTAATAAACTACCCAATTTTGGTGTTTCTCCTTTGTCATTCATAGATAAAAGTGGTCTGTATTCATCACTCCAAATAGTAGGAAAATACAAACCGCGTTCTTGCACCCAACCTTTAAAATCTTCTTGAGTAATTTTGTTTGGATAATTTAACAACGGATGTTCTTCATCTAAAATAATTACCTCAGCAAATTCGTCTGTTACTCGATCTCTAGATAATTTTAGCGTAAAAGGTGCTGCAACATCAACACCTCTATTGGTATTGTATTGTACAATCAAATTACCTCCTTTTTCTACATAATCTAACAAAAGTTTTTGTTTAAATTTTAATGCTTTTACCACATTATACGCTCTAATTCCTAAAACTATAGCGTCATATTTTTTTAGATTCTCGGCAGTAATTTCTTTCGGATTTATCTCAACAACAGTATACCCAATTTGTCGTAAACTTTCAGGCACAGCATCTCCTGCCCCTTTTATATAGCCGATTAAATTACCCTGCTTTTTGATGTCTAGCCGTACCACTTTTGCTTCAGAATTTTTAAGTACAATCTGTTTCGGAATATGATTGTAATTAATCTCAATCAATTCTTTAGTGTAGGTTTCTCCATCAGTAGTGGCTATTACTTTTAACTTGCCTTCAGATTGATTTTCTGGTGCAGTAACCATAAACGTAACAGTTTGTTTGTCGCCTTTTTGTGCAATATTAAACGGAATTTTATTCGGAGATAATAACCAATCTTCAGGAACTTCTATAGAAACATATCCGTTTATAAAATTTGCACCAGCTTTTACTTCAATAGCTATTTTTTTTGGTGTGCTGTCAGAAAAAATAAGCACTTTATCTTTGAGCTTGGTTGTTATTTTCGGTACAATTTCAAAAGGTTCATAAATTTCTCCTTTGTCGCGTTCTGCGTATCTTCTTACTACATTTTTGGTAAACGTAATTGGCATGTAATTGACTAACAAATTAAAAGCTACAATAACTTGTCTTGGCGTTTCTGGTTTCCCAATTAATTGTTGATCTTCTACCGTATACATCCCTAAATCGGCTTCTTTCTCTAACCAATATGGAGCTGAATAATCCGCAGATTTTAATGAAATAGATTGTTTAAAATTTATCTTTTTGTTTTTGGCTAAATCTATTTTTTTAAAGGTATCTTTTTTATCAATTGTAGAAGTTATTGATGTTAATTCTACTGGTATATCACTTCTATTTAAAACCTCAAAATTTACTTCAATTTTTGTATTTGGTATGGCTGTAGCGCTAACAGCAGAGGCTTCTAAATACAAACCTAAACAGGCTTCTATAATTTCTTTAATTTGTTTTTCTTTGATGCTTTTCCAATGTTGGTCTTGTAATTTTAGAATTAATGAATAGGCTTCCATTAATTTTGGGAGGTGTTTAGACGGATTTACAAAATCGAAATTCTTTTCCAAATCATATAAAATATCACCAATTTCGCCTCCTTTTTCTAGACGATTCCAAGTGGTATTAATCCCAGAAAAAATATCAGTTTTATCTTTGGGTGCATCACCTTTTAAAAACTCAACATATTCAGTTTGTTCGCCTCTGGTCGTTAATCTACCAAAACCTTGGCACAAATGTTGGCTACTCGCCATAGATGCCAACTCGTTATTAGACACCCCTTTTAACGGATAATACACCCCTACATCGAACTTTGTAAAATCTTTAGCAATTTCTTCAAACTTTTCTTTATCTCTATAAAACCAAGAAGAGGTATTGTAAAACAAACGTTTAGGTTGCCAAGTTTCTGTAAATTTTAATTGACTTTTAAATTGTGTAGAATCTCCAACTTTATCAAAAGCCTCTACACTTAATATGGCAGAACTTGTATGATGTCCGTGCGTAGTTCCAGGAGTTTTATGGTTAAATCTGTTGATAATTACATCTGGTTTAAAGGTTCTAATTGTCCAAACTACATCACTCAACACCTTTTCTTTGTCCCAAATTTTTAAAGTTTCATCTGGGTGTTTCGAATATCCAAAATCGTTGGCTCTTGTAAAAAATTGTTCGCCACCATCAACGCTTCTGGCCGCTAATAATTCTTGTGTTCTAATAACACCTAACAATTCTCTAATTTCTGGTCCTATTAAATTCTGACCTCCATCTCCTCTTGTTAACGATAAATAGCCTGTTCTTGCTTTTACATTATTGGCTAAATAGGCAATTAAACGTGTGTTTTCGTCATCTGGATGCGCGGCAATGTATAAAGCAGTCCCTAAAAAATTGAGCTTTTGTACTTTCTCAAAAATTTGATTAGAGGTTAACTTTTGTGGTTTTTGAGCAAAAATTGATATGGAAATCAGTAAAAATACTGAAATAAAAAGTGAATGTTTTTTCATTTTTTTGAATAAAATTCAATGTCAAGTCGAGCGTAGTCGCGACCTAAATACAACTTCTCAACTGCACTCGCGTAGACATTTACAAATGTTTTTTGTAAAATTTAACAAACAAATGTAGTTTTTTTAATCAGTAATTAAGAATGTCTTAACATAATTATAACGTTTTTAAATTCATCAACAAAATGCTCATAACCTGTTAATAAATTAATTTTCAAAACCATATATTAAAGTTATATTTGTAAGAATAATTTAGAAAAAAAAATCAATGAAATTTATTGTATCGAGTTCGCAATTGCTAAAACAATTACAAGTTTTGGGCGGCGTTATAAATAGCAACAATACCTTACCTATTTTAGACAACTTTTTATTTGAATTGTCTGAAAATCAATTAAAAGTTTCTGCATCAGATTTAGAAACCACAATGAGTGCTGTGGTTGATGTAGAAAGTGATAGTGCTGGATCTATTGCTGTTTCTGCACGTTTGTTATTAGATACTTTAAAAACATTTCCAGATCAACCTTTAACGTTTAAAACGGAAGGAGACAATAGTATAGAAATTAGTTCTGACCAAGGAAAATACGATATGGCGTATTTTAGTGGTAATGAATTTCCGAAAGCGGTTTCTTTACCAAGTCCAAGTGTAACCATTGTACCTGCTCATATTTTAGGAACTGCAATTTCTAAAACTATTTTTGCTGCTGGTAATGACGATTTACGCCCAGTAATGAGTGGTGTGTTTTTTCAATTTAGTTCACAAAGCTTAACTTTTGTGGCCACTGATGCACATAAATTGGTAAAATATTCTAGAACGGATGTAAAAGCAGATCAAACTGCAGAGTTTATTATGCCAAAGAAACCATTAAACTTATTAAAAGGTATTTTAGGTGGTTCTGAAAGCGAGGTTACTATTGAATATAATGATGCTAATGCAAAGTTTACCTTTGATAATGTAGTTTTAGTATGTCGTTTAATAGACGGTAAATACCCAAATTACGAAGCGGTTATCCCTAAAGAGAATCCAAATAAATTAACGGTGGATAGAGCTTCTTTTTTAAACTCTGTTAGACGTGTTTCTATTTTCTCGAGCAAAACTACACATCAAATTCGTCTAAAAATGGCAGGAACCGAATTAAATATTTCTGCAGAAGATTTAGATTTTTCGAACAAAGCAGACGAACGTTTGAGTTGTGATTACCAAGGTGATGACATGCAAATTGGTTTCAATTCTCGTTTTTTAAGTGAAATGTTAAACAACTTAAATTCTAACGAAGTTTTAATCGAAATGTCTTTACCAAATAGAGCAGGAATTTTAACACCTATTGATGGAACTGACGAAGGTGAACAAGTTACCATGTTAGTAATGCCTGTGATGCTGAATAACTAAACACATAGTATTTTTATTAATAAATGTTATTCCTGTGTAAACAAGAATCTAAGATATTAAAGAAACCACAGCTTTTTAGTTGTGGTTTTTTGTTTACTTTTACTTAAATGAATTTCCTAGCCCACCTGTACCTATCTCAAAACAACACCAATATTATGATTGGTAATTTTATTGCAGATCATATTAGAGGGAATCATTACGAAGGTTTTTCTAAAGAGATTCAACAAGGTATTTTTTTGCACAGAGAAATAGATACGTTTACGGATGCACATATAATTGTTAGAAAAAGTAAACGGCGTTTACACAAACGCTACAGACATTATGATGGTGTAATTATCGATATTTTTTACGATTATTTTTTAGCTAAAAATTGGGCAAATTATTCTGCAATTCCATTGGATGTTTATACTAAGTCAGTTTATCATTTGTTTGATAACATTTCATCAGAACTGCCTAAAAAATCGCAACAATTCATTACATATATGATTGAATATAACATCTTATACAACTATCAATATAAAGATGGAATTGAAAAAGTTTTAAACGGAATGAACCATAGAACCAAAGGGAAATCGCAAATGAATTTGGCTATTGAAGATTTAAATAATTTAGAAGTAGAATTGCAAGAAGATTTTACACTTTTTTTTAATGATTTAATTGAATTTTCTAATCAAAAAATAAAAGGACTACCTGTCATTTCGAATGAAGTGAAACGTAATTGAGAAATCTCTATCAATACGATTTCTCCATAAAGTCGAAATGACAAAAACGATTATAATTATGAGAAAAATATTTTTATTATGTTTGGTTTCTTTATTGATATTCAGTTGCAAAACATCACCTGAAAAAGAAAAAACAACAGGTTTAATTACCCAAAAAGCAATGGTAGTTTCTGCAAGAGAAGAAGCTTCTAAAATTGGTGTTGAAATTCTAAAAAAAGGAGGAAATGCTTTTGATGCTATGGTTGCAACAGAATTGGCTTTGGCTGTTGCATATCCTTATGCAGGAAATATTGGTGGCGGTGGCTTTATGGTTTACAGAAAAAATGATGGCGAAATTGGTGCTTTAGATTATAGAGAAAAAGCACCATTAGCATCAGATAAAGACATGTTTTTAGATGCTAATGGAAATGTATTAGTTAGTAAAAGTAGACTTGGCGCTATGGCTGTTGGCATTCCTGGAACTGTTGCAGGCGTATTTGCAGCGCATAAAAAATTTGGTACACTTTCCATTCAAGAAATTTTAAAACCTGTTATTGCTTTGGCAAAAAAAGGCGTTTTAGTTACAAAAAAACAAGAAGAACGAATAAAAAAATATCAACCAACATTTAAAGAAGCCAACCAATCTTTAATTTTATTGGATAGTGTTTGGAAAGAAAATGATACTATAAAATACAGCGCTTTAGCAGCAACTTTAGAACGAATTTCTAAAAATGGAAGAGATGAATTCTACAAAGGTGAAACTGCAAAACGTTTGGTAAATTTTATGCAAGCAAATGGTGGAATTATGACCTTGGAAGATTTAGGGAAATATGAGGCAAAATGGAGAACTCCAATTACTTTTAAATATGATGATTTACGGGTAATTTCGATGTCTCCTCCGTCAAGTGGAGGCATTTGTTTAGCGCAAATCATGAACGGAATTGAGCCTTATGATTTACATACTTTTGGGCATAATTCAACAAAAACAATTCAAGTAATTACAGAAGCAGAAAGACGTGCTTATGCAGATAGAAGTTTCTTTTTAGGAGATCCTGATTTTGTAAAAATCCCTCTAAAAACGTTAATTTCTAAAGCATATACAAATGGTAGAATGGATAATTTTTCGTTTGAAAAAGCAACAAAATCTAATGATGTAGCTCATGGAACTATAGAAATGATTGAAAGTGATGAAACTACTCATTACTCCATTGTAGATCAATTTGGTAATGCAGTTTCTGTAACCACGACTATAAATGGTGCTTATGGATCTAAATTGTATTGTTCTGATTTGGGTTTCTTTTTAAATAATGAAATGGATGATTTTAGCAGCAAACCTGGAGTGCCAAATATGTTTGGTTTAATTGGTGCAAAAGCAAATGAAATTATGCCAGAAAAAAGAATGCTAAGTTCTATGACACCAACAATTGTAGAAAAAGATGGTAAACTTTGGATGGTGGTTGGCACTCCTGGAGGTTCCACAATTATCACCTCTGTTTTACAAACCATTCTAAATGTCCACGAATTTAATTTTGGAATGCAAGAAGCTGTAAATCAACCACGTTTTCATCATCAATGGATGCCAGATGTTATTATGATGGAACCTAATCAATTTGATAAAATCACAAAAGACAAATTGAAAAAATTAGGTTACGCTATTAATGAAGAAGATGCTCCTGTAATTGGAAAAGTTGCAGGTATTTTAGTATTACCAAATAGACAATTAGAAGGTGGTGCCGATAAAAGAGGTGATGATACTGCTGTTGGGTTTTAGACAATAGACAATAGACAATAGACAATAGACAATAGACAATAGACAAAACTAAAAAAATTAAAACCTTGAAACCTTGAAACCTTGAAACTAAAAATATGATACAACCATTTCACATAGCAATACCTGTTCAAAATTTAGAAAAATGCAGAACGTTTTATAGAGGTATTTTAAATTGTGAAGAAGGACGATCTACCGAAAATTGGGTAGATTTTAATTTCTTCGGACATCAATTGGTTATTCATCAAAAAGACGATTTTATACCGCAAAGAATTTCAAATCCTGTAGATGGTTTTGATGTTCCTGTACCTCATTTTGGCGTGGTTTTAACTTGGGAAGATTGGCACACTTTAGCTGATAATTTAAAAGCAGCAAACACAAAATTTGAAATTGCACCTTGCATTCGTTTTAAAGGAAAAGTTGGGGAACAAGCAACGATGTTTTTTAAAGATCCAGAAAACAATGCTTTAGAGTTTAAAGCTTTTCAGGATATTGGCCAGTTGTTTGCTAAATAGACATATCCGTATTTCTTTTTTCATAACTAATTTGATTTTCTTTATCTTTAGAAAATAAATCAAACTACACCCATTATGAAAAAATTTATTTTGCTTTTTTCTTTGATTGCCAGCTTTCAAAGTTTTACACAGGGCACGAGATTATTAAGACAACCCACTTTATCTGCTGAAAAAGTTGTTTTTGTGCATGCTGCAGATTTATGGAAAGCGCCTATAAACGGAGGAAATGCAATAAGACTTACAAGTGATGATGGTTATGAATCTAACCCTCATTTTTCTAAAGATGGCCAATGGATTGCATTTACCGCTCAATATGATGGAAATAGAGATGTATATATCGTTTCTATAAATGGTGGTGAACCCAAAAGGTTAACTTATCATCCAAATAATGATTTTGTTCAAGGTTGGACACCTGATGGAGAAATTTTATTTCGATCAGACAGAGCATCTAAACCAACACAAACCAATAAATTTTATACCATTTCTACAAAAGGTGGAATGCCAAAAGCTTTTGATATACCAAGAGCAGCTTTTGGTGAGATTTCTGAAGATAATAAGTACATAGCATACACGCCAATTACTAGTTGGGATGCAGAATGGAGGAATTACAGAGGTGGACAAGCAATGCCAATTTGGATTGTGAATTTAAAAACCATAGACTTGATAAAAACACCTCAGCTAGATGGAGAAAGACACGTTAATCCTGTTTGGTATAAAGGTGATGTGTATTATATTTCAGAGAGAGATTACACAGCAAATATTTGGTCTTACAACATCAACACAAAAAAAGAAACACAAGTTACATTTCATAAAAAGTTTGACGTTAAAAATATTGATGCCAATACAAACGGAATTGTTTACGAACAAGGAGGTTTTTTACACAAATTAAATCCAGAGACTAAAGAAACCAAACAAATCATTATCAATGTAAAAGGAGATTTAAACTATTCTAGAACAAGATGGATGGATGTTTCTGGACGTAATTTAACCAACCCAAATGTATCTCCAAAAGGGAAAAGAGCCATTTTTGAACATCGAGGAGATATTTTTACAGTACCTAAAGAAAATGGAACTTGGAGAAATTTAACCAATTCTTCTGGAGTTGCAGATCGTTCTCCTATTTGGTCTCCAAATGGTGATCAAGTTGCTTGGTTTTCTGATAAAAATGGCGAATATGAATTAGTCTTGGCAGATCAAAATGGAGCTAATCAAGAATATATAAAATTACCAAATCCTACTTTTTACTTTCAGCCAGATTGGTCCCCAGATGGAAAACATATTGCGTACACAGATACCAATTTTGTTATTTGGATTCTTAATGTAGAAACCAAAAAAATAACCAAAGTAGATGCTGATACTTTTGCACATCCAAACAGATCAATGAATCCTAAATTTTCTCCTGATAGTGATTGGATTGCGTATGCTAAACAAAATGATAATAGTTTTAAGTCTATTTATGCATATCAAATTAGTACTAAAAAAACAATTCAAATTACCGATGAAATTGCAGATGCAATAACTCCTGTTTGGGATGCATCAGGAAAATATATTTATACATTAGCAAGTACAGATTATGGGTTGCAAACAGGTTGGTTAGATATGAGTTCTTACGACCCAAGTGTAACAAGAGCTTTGTATGCAATTGTTTTAAATTCTAAAGACAAAGCACCGATTTTACCAAAAACAGATGAAGAAGAAATAAAAAAAGAAGAAACCAAAGAGGATAAAAAAGCAACAAAACCGAAAGAAAAAGAAGATAAAAAAACTAAAGAATCAAACAAAACCATTATTGATGAAAATGGATTATTTGATAGAGCTGTGGTTTTAGATTTACCTGCCAGAAATTATGTAGGCTTATTAAAAGGCCAAAAAAATAAAGTTTTTATAGCAGAATCTATTCCTAATTCTAGTGGATTAACGTTACACTCTTATGATGTTTCCAAAGAAAAAGCTACGGTTTTTGCTACAGGAGTTTCATCTATAACAGCTTCAAATGACAGGGAATCGATTTTACTTTCAAAAAGAGGCAATTGGAGTTTAAACAAAACGAGTGCAGATAAAGCAGGAAAAGAATCTTTAAAAACAAATCTTAAAATTAAAGTCGATCCAAAAGCAGAAGCACATCAAATTTTTAAAGAAGGATGGCGTTTTATGCGCGATTTTTTGTATGTAGATAATGTGCATGGAGCTCCGTGGGATGACATCTACAAATGGTATTCACCTTGGATAAATGATGTAAAACATAGAACGGATTTAAACTATGTTGTAGATATTATGAGTGGTGAAGTTGCTATTGGGCATTCTTATGTTTCTGGTGGAGATTTCCCTGATTTCGGTTATATTCCTGTCGGACTTTTAGGTGCAGATTTTGAGGTTAAAAACGGAAAATATCAATTTAAAAAGATTTATAAAGGAGAACGTTGGAATCCAACTATTTTTTCTCCTTTAGGTTTACCAGGCATCAATGTAAATGAAGGCGATTATTTGTTGTCAATAAATGGAGTTTCTCTAACATCAGATATGAATCCATATCAATTATTAGAGCAAACTGCAGGCAGAGAAATATACATAAAAGTAAATAATACTCCATCAGAAAAAGGAGCAAGAACTGTTTTAATAACTCCAGTTGCAAACGAAGGCAGACTCAGGAGTATCGATTGGGTTGAGAATAACAGAAGAAAAGTAGACAAACTTTCTAATGGCAAATTAGCTTATGTTTATGTTCCAAATACAAGTGGGCCAGGCTTTACATCTTTCAATAGATATTATTTTTCGCAACAAGATAAAAAAGGGGTAATTATCGATGAAAGAAACAATGGTGGTGGTTCTGCTGCTGATTATATGATAGACATAATGTCTAGAGAAGTGGTTGGTTATTTCAATAGTAAAAGTGAAAGCAGAAAACCTTGGACGACACCAATGGCAGGGATTTGGGGACCAAAAGTGATGATAATAAATGAAAGAGCAGGTTCTGGTGGAGATTTACTACCATATATGTTTAAAGAGAAAAATTTAGGCCCTTTAGTAGGAACAAAAACTTGGGGCGGTTTAGTAGGTACTTGGGATACTCCTCGTTTTATAGATGGAGGAAGAATGGTAGCACCAAGAGGTGGTTTTTATGATGTTGATGGAAATTGGGCTGTTGAAGGTGAAGGAGTTGCTCCTGATATTGAAGTGCATCAAAACCCAAAAGAAGTTTTACAAGGTAAAGATCCGCAATTAGAAAAAGCTGTAGAAGAGGCATTAAGGCTTTTAAAAGGAAATGAATTTATAATGAAACCAGAGCCTAAAGCGCCTATTCGTTCTAAAAGACCAAAAGGTTATAAAAAAGATAATTAATAAGACTTTTAATAATTCCCACATCTGTGGGAATTATTTTTTAATCCTAAATATAATTTTTGATTCTTTCAGAAACACATATTGCAAAAAAACTAGAAAAACCAATTCGTTTTCAAGAGTACGCCGTGGGTATTTTTAAAACTATTCCCTCAAAATCTGGTATAAAAAAAACAGTTAAAAAAAAACTTATTTTTATTGATGGAATTTTAGCTACAACTTCAAAATACATTTCTGGCGGAGAAAAAATTGAACTTTTTGAATCTGAAACTTCTCTGACTTTTGAGCGATTAAAATTAGATATTGAAGTTTTATTTGAAGATGATTTTTTAGCAGTCGTTTACAAACCTGCAGGAATTTTAGTGAGCGGAAATAAATTCGTTACCATTGCAAATGCATTAACACAAAACCTTAAAAAAAGTAATCAAATTGATGCTGTAAAACCACAACCAATTCATCGATTAGATTACCCAACTAGTGGTGTTTTATTGATTGGAAAAACAAATAATGCAATTCAAAAATTGGGCGAATTATTTATAAATAAAGAAATTCAAAAAACGTATTATGCAATAACTATTGGCAAAATGAAAACCAATGGAATTATAAACACTTCTGTTGATGATAAAAATGCACTTACAAAATATGAAGTCTTAGAATCTGTAATTTCTAAACGTTTTAACTTTTTAAACTTGGTAAAACTATCACCTAAAACAGGAAGAAAACACCAATTAAGAAAACATCTATTAAGCATTAAACACCCTATTTTAGGAGACAAAGAGCATTTTATAAAAGATAAAATTTTAAAAGGAAAAGGGTTGTATTTACACGCTACTACTTTAGATTTTTCACATCCGTTTACGAAAGAGAACATTTCTATAACTAAAGAACTCCCTAAAAAATTTACTAAGCTATTTCCAGAGTTTTAACCTCTTTCATCGTTTTAAAAAGTCGATTTATGAACTCATAAATTTCTGCATCATTATAACTGGCAAAACCAATTCTAATTGAATTATGCCCCAAATTTGCATTGTCATAACGTTGCCACTCTCCTATTTCCAATTTGTATTTTTGGGCAATATTTTCAACATTTTCCCAAGAATATTTTTTATTCAAAGTAAGCCAAACTGCCATTCCTCCTTTTGGAATTTTAAATGTAAAAACATCTGAAAATTGAGCTGTTAAAAGTTCACAAAACAAATCTCTACGTGTTTTATAAATTTTCATTACTTTTTTAATATGTCTGTCTAAATCACCAGACTTTATAAAATCTTCAAAGGTTAATTCTAACAAAGCATCTCCTTGCCTATCTATAAATCTTCGTTCATTTGCAGCTGCATTCACAAAAGTTGTTGGCGCAATTAAATACCCAACTCTAAAAACAGGTGCTACAGTTTTACAAACAGAACCTATATAAATTACGTTTCCATTTGTATCATGACTTGCTAATGGTAATATTGGGGAATGATTGTAATTAAAGTCATAATCGTAATCATCTTCTATAATCGCAAAATTATATTTTTTAGCTAAATTTAATAAATGAATTCGTCTTTCTGCAGATAATGTAACCGTTGTTGGGTGATGATGATGAGAAGTTACATATACTGCTTTTATCGTTTTTTCTTTACAAATTGCCTCAATTGCATCAGTAACCAAACCATTTTCATCAACAGCAACTCTTAATAAATTTGCCTTTTGCTGTAAAAAAGTAGTGTCTGCAGATGTATAATTTGTTGCTCCAACAATAATATTTTCATTTTTTTGCAATAGTAATTTTGCGGATAAATAAATCCCCATTTGACTGCCTCTTGTAATTAAGATATTTTCTTTTTTAATATGTAAACCACGAGTTTTATTTAAATAATTTGCAAGTGTAATTCTTAATTTTTCATTTCCAAAAAGCGATCCATAAGACATTTCTTTATAAATATTTTTTCTACCACAAATACGTCTATAGGTTCTTGCCAAGTCTTCAGTTGGTGTTAATCTAGCGTCAGAAATTCCGTCATTTAAATACAAAACACCTTCTTGGGGTTTAAAAAATTTACGCTCTAAAGAGGCGTCATTATAAAAAGCAAAACCAGTTTTTATTGCGGAAGAAATATCGGCTGTTTCTTTAAAATTAAATTGATTTAACTCAGGTAAATTTGCATTTACAAACGTTCCTTTTTTAGGAATACTTTCTACCCAACCTTGCAGCAACAATTCTTCATAACAAGCCACAATTGTCTTTCTGTGAACGCCTAATAATTCAGATAATACTCTACTTCCAGGTAATTTGGTTTCTGGCATTAATTTTCTACTAGTAATCAATTCTATAAATTGATTTGATAGTTGCAAATACAAAGCTTGTTTACTTTTTCTATCAATTAAAAAACTAGTTTTATACGGAAACATAAACTGGACTATTATTTATTTTTATTCTGGATGATTATAATAGTCCATAAATATAGTAGTTTTGAAATTACAAAGTCACAAAAAGATGAAAAAACAAGAATTGAATCCGAATGAATTTGATTTGTATTATCAAAGATATATTGACAAATTGGATGATAAAACTAAATTAATTCAAGGTTTTATTGATGGAAAAACAGAAATTATTTCATTTTTTAAATCGATTCCAGAAGATAAATTAAAGTATAGATATCAGCACGAAAAATGGTCAATTAAAGAAATATTACAGCATCTTATAGATACCGAAAGAATTTTTATATACAGATGTTTTCGTATTGCAAGAAGAGATTCGACTGCTTTAGCAGGTTACGATCAAGATATTTATATGAAACCATCAAATGCAAATGATAAATCTATAGATGATTTATTGAATGAATTCATTTTAAATAGAAATAATTCTATAGTAATATTACAAAGTTTAACTACTGATGATTTGTGTTTTATAGGAAATGCTAGTGGAGGAAAAATATCGGCAAGAGCTGCTGCATTTATCGTTATTGGTCATGATATTTGGCATACAGAAGTCATCAAACAAAAATATTTATAATGTTACACATAAAACCCAATTGCGAACATTGCAATAAAGATTTACAAACACATCCACAGAAGCAATGATATGTTCTTTTGAGTGTACGTATTGTAAAACTTGTGCTTTAGAAATTTTTAAAAATGTTTGTCCAAGTTGTGCTGGTAATTTTGTAAAACGTCCAATTCGTCCATTAAAAATGATTGAAAAATATCCAGCAGCAACAAAAAAAAATTTCGAACCCAAAGATTTACAAAAAGCAAAATTAAATACAAATAGGTATCAAAATATCCATCCTTCAGAAAGATAAATAATGATTAAAATAAGATTAGCACATACATCTGATGCACAATTAATTGCCCTTTTAGGTAGAATTACGTTTATACAGTCTCATAGTCAATACATTAAAAATGATAAGGATGTTAAAGATTTTTGTGACGCCAGTTTTCTAGTATCAAAAATTAAAAAAGAATTGGCAAACGAAAATATATTATTTTGGATTATGCTTTATGACGAACTTCCTGTGGGTTTTGCAAAAGTTATTTTACATAAAAAAAACGAATTCATTAAAGCAAAAAACGTTTGTCAATTAGACAAAATCTACATTTTAAACGATTTTTTAGGGATGAAACTCGGCAATACGTTGCACTCAACAATTATCAACCACGTAAAACAATTAAAATTCGATGCCATTTGGTTAGTCACTTATATCTATAATTATAACGCTATTCAATTTTATGAATCTCGCGAATATCAAAAAGTTGGTGCTATCGATTTTATTGTGGCGGAAAAAGGATACAAAAATCATATTTTAATGAAAAACTTAAACGAATGAAAACCTACGAACAATCAAAATTAAACAGAGTTAAAAGAGGTGCAAATAGAGCAACTTATGATGTTGAAAAGATAAATGCCATTTTAGACGCTGGGTTTATAGGTTATGTAGCTTATAATTATGAAGGTAAAGCCATTACAATTCCAATGGCTTATGGCAGAATGGATAACAAAATTATTTTACACGGTTCTAATGCAAATAGAATGTTGACATCGCTTTTAAAAGCAAGAGAAATGAGTATGACTGTGATGCATTTAGATGCTTTGGTTTTGGCACGTTCTGGGTTTCATCATTCTGTAAATTACAGATCTGCAACTTTGTTTGGCGCTCTTAAAATCATAGAAAATAAAGAAGAAAAAGATGCAGCTCTCTTTTGTTTTATGGAACATATGATGAAAGGCAGATGGAATGGAATTAGAGCAATGAATCAAGCAGAATTTGACAGAACGTTAACCATAGAAATGACCATTGAAACTGCTTCTGCAAAAATTAGAGATGTTGGTGTAAATGACGAGCCAGAAGATTATGATTTAAACGTTTGGGCTGGTTTAATGCCTATAAAACAAATCGCAGAATACCCAATTGCTGATAAAGGAAAACCACAAGAAATGGAAATCCCTAAACATGTTTTAGATTATTATCATCAAAACAAATAAGGAATGATTAAAAATTAATAAATTAGCTACTTAATTTATCAATTTTTGTATGAAGAAGTTTTTAAAAATTACAGGAGCTATTATTGTTTTAATTATCGGGTTTTTGGTGGTCTATTATTTTATAAATAATGAAGATTTACCAAAAGGACAAAAAGGTAAAGAAGCAGATGCTTTAGCTATTAAAATGTTTAACGCCATTAATCATGAAGCTTTTGAAAACACTGAGATTTTAGAGTGGAGTTTTAGAAATGCGCATTTTTATAAATGGTATAAACAAGAACATAAAGTTGATGTGTCTTGGGATGAAAATAAGGTGACTTTACATACAAAAGACAATTCTAAATCAGAAGTTTTTATCAACAATAAAAAAGTTGACAATAAAGAAGTATTACAAAAAGCCATTAATTTTTTTAATAACGATTCTTTTTGGTTGATTGCACCTTTTAAAATATTTGATGCTGGTACAGAAAGAAGTATTGTAAATTATAAAGGTAAAGACGCCTTACTAATTACATACACTTCTGGCGGCTCAACTCCTGGAGATTCGTATCTGTGGATTTTAGACAAAAATCACTTTCCTACTTCTTATAAAATGTGGACCTCAATAATTCCTATTGGTGGCGTTTCTGGATCTTGGTCTGACTGGAAAACTACAGAAGCAGGCATAAAATTACCTACAAAACATACGCTCTCTATATTTGGAATGGAAATACAAATGGGCGATGTAAAAGCATATAATGAAGGTGCTAATATACTCGCCAACAAAATCTTAAAAGCAATAAGGCACGAAAATTACAAAAACACACGCCATTTAGAGTGGAGTTTTGCAGGGAAAAGAAACTTTAAATGGGACAAACAAGCACATATTGTTGATGTTTCTTGGGATAAATTTAAGGTAAATCTACACCCGGCTAACATAGAAAAAAGCACCGTTTTTTTTGAAGGAATAAAGCAAGAAGACACCGACGAAAAAGTAGTAAAACAAGCTTGGGATATTTTTAATAATGATTCATTTTGGCTGGTTGCACCTCACAAATTGTATGACGATGTTGTTGTTAGAAATTTAGAAAAAGTGGATGGAAAAGAAGCTTTACGAGTTACCTACACCTCTGGAGGCACAACTCCTGGAGATGCTTACGTTTGGATATTAGATTCTACTTATGTCCCAAAAAGCTATAAAATGTACCTAAAAAATGGCAGAATGAATGGTACTCCAGCAACTTGGGAAGATTGGATTACCACAGAAAGTGGAACAATGCTGCCTACAAATCATACATTTGAAAGTGGAGGGAAATTAAGTATGGGAGACGTAAAAGGATATAATTAAGTTATGAATGAAGATTTATTAAAAAGTTTATTGGAAGCCTTGCAGTTTTCGCCAAATAATATTCCGTTAAAATTACAAATTGCAAAATTATACATTCTAAATAATGAAGTTGCAAAGGCCGAAAATTTCTTAACAGAAATATTAGATTTAGATAGAAATCATATTGATGCGAAATTTGAATTGGCAAAAATCTTTTTTAAACAAGGCAAATATGCAACTGCAGAAATTGTTTTAGAAGAAATTGTAGAAACTTCATCAGATGAAAAACACTTAGAGTTATTGTGTTATTGCTATTTGAACCAGAATGAAATTGAAAAAGCAAAAGACATTTACATTAGCATCATCAATCAAAATAAAAATTATAAAAATGAAGATTTTGATAAAAAGTTAAGAGTAAATGCAACGCCAACTGACGATGATGATTTTGTAGACGATGATGCTTTGCAATTCCTAAAAAAACCAACGCTTAAATTTAAAGATATTGGTGGAATGGAAAAAGTGAAGGAAGAAATAGCTTTAAAAATTATTAAACCCTTACAACATCCAGAATTGTACAAAGCCTATGGTAAAAAAATAGGTGGAGGAATTCTGTTATATGGACCACCTGGTTGTGGAAAAACACACATTGCAAAGGCCACTGCTGGCGAAATTAATGCGAATTTCATAAATGTAAGTATCAACGATATTTTAGACATGTGGATTGGGAATTCAGAAAAAAACCTTCACGAAATCTTTGAAATTGCCAGAAGAAACACACCTTGTGTGATCTTTTTTGATGAAATTGACGCACTTGGCGCCAACAGAAGTGATGTAAATAAATCTTCTGGTAGAACTGTTATCAATCAATTTTTAAATGAATTAGATGGATTGAGTAATGATAATGATGGTGTTTTAATTTTAGGTGCAACCAACACACCTTGGCATTTAGATCCTGCATTTAGAAGACCAGGAAGATTTGATAGAATTATTTTTGTTTCTCCACCTGATGTAGCAGCTAGAAAAGCAATTTTTTCTATAAAACTTAATGGAAAGCCTACAGATATTGTAGATACTTCTGACATCGCAAAAAAAAGCGAACAGTTTTCTGGAGCAGATATTAATGCTGTAATTGATGTGGCTATTGAAGAAAAACTAACAGAATCTTTTAAAGATGGCATTCCAAAACCTTTAAAATCTAAAGATATTTTAAAAGCGATTAAAAAAGTAAAACCCAGTACAAAAGAGTGGTTTAGCTCTGCAAAAAATTATGCATTGTATGCTAACGATTCTGGTTTGTATGATGAAGTTTTGACGTATTTAAAAATTAAAAAATAATGGAAAACCAGCATTATTTAAGGGGTGTACAGCTTTTTCAATTGGGAAGATATCAAGATGCAATTGGTTATTTTAAAAAGGCTTTGCAAGAAATTCCTGAAGATTTCAATTCCCTTTTTCATTTGGCACATTCGTATTTGAATTTGGACGATTTAGAAAAATCTGAAGAAATGGCAAATGGGTTGTTAAAAATAGATCCTGATGATGAAAATGCTTATTTTTTATTGTCTCAAATTTATTTTAGTAAAAGTGAATTTAAAAAAGCGCTCGAATTTATTAACAAAGCCATCAGTATTTATCCTTATGAAGCTGATTTCTTTGGGCAAAAATCTTACATTCAACTCAATGAAAAAAATTATGAATCTTCTCTAAATTTCGCAAATGAAGGTTTGGCCTTGGACCCCAATAATAAATTATGCTTAAACGCAAGAGTGCAAGCACTAACCAAACTAGAAAGAAAGGAAGAAGCTGCATCAACCATAGAAAACTTATTAGAAAAAGATCCTGAAAATGTGTATTCTCACGCAAATGTAGGTTGGTCTAAATTAGAAAATGGAAATACCAAAGAAGCTTTACATCACTTTAAAGAAGCTTTAGCACTCGATCCAAATTTTGATTACGCAAGAGAAGGAATGAGCACTGCTCTAAAATCTAAGAATTTTGTGTACAATTTGTATTTAAAATATTCATTTTGGATGAGCAAAAAAAGCGCAAAACAACAATGGATTTTTATTATTGGTATTTATTTAGCGTATCGATTTTCTGTACAATTATTATCGAATACAGCACACACGTTTTTAGTTATTCCTATTATAATCGTCTATTTACTTTTTGCCTTGGGTGGTTGGTTAATGGAATCTTTATCCAATGCAATTTTAATTTTTGATAATTATGGAAAGTATTTGTTAGACCAAGATCAACAAAAAAGTGGCCATGCTTTTTTAATCTTAGTTTCAGGAGCATTATTGGCTTTGGTAACTTATGGGGTTTTAGGCAATCAATATTTTTTATTGATAGGTTTCTCTCTACTTTGTAGTTTAATTCCGATTCCTAGAGGTTTTCTTATTAGAACTAAAAACAAAAAAATCTTTCATTTTACTGTTGGTATTGCTATGTTAGCCATTGCTTTTTTAGGGGTTTTAGTTACTGATGATTTTATGTTATTGGGTTCCATTGTTTTAATACTTTTAATTGCGTTTACTTGGTTAGATAATATTATAAAAAGTTAATGAAACCAAATAATACAGCAAGAGGAATTCAACTTTTTAAGCTTGGTAAATATGAAAAATCAATCCAATATTTCAAAGATGCTTTAGCTGAAAATGTAAATGATTTTGAGGCAAAATATTATTTGGCTTTCTCTTTATTATGCCTCAAAAAATTTAAAGAATCTGAAGATATACTATTAAATCTTTTAAAGAATAACGCAGAAAACGAATACGTCGTTTTTTTACTCGCCAAAAACAAATATTTTTCTAAAAATATAAAAGAAGCCGAAAAACTTATAAATACTGCAATTGGTATCAATCCTAATGAAGCAGATTTTTTTGGAATTAAAGCTTACATCTATATTGCCAAAAAAGAACATGAAAGTGCAATTAAAACAGCTAAAGTAGGCTTAAAAATTAATGCAGAAAACAAACTATGTTTAAATGCATTAATTAATGAAACAGGAAAAGTAAAAGAAGAAAATTCAGATAATATGAACAATCTTTTACATTTAGATCCAAATGATGCATTTTCTCAAGCTAATATTGGGTTTTCAAGATTAAGAAAGCATAACTATGAAGAGGCTAAAGCGCATTTTAAGATTGCTTTGTCTTTAGATCCAAATTTAAAATTAGCAAAAGACGGAATGCTTGCTTACCTTAAATTAAAAGGTAATTATATCAATTTTCTTTTTGGAATTCCTTTGATTATATCAAAATTTACTTCGAAAAATCCTTTGAATCTTATTTTTGGCTTTTTTGTTTTCATTTTTATATACTCACAGTTTTATTATTATGAGCGTTTTACATTTCTTTGTATTCCGTTTACCATTTTGTATTTATATTTAATTTTAGGCTCTTGGATGGTAAAACCTTTTTTTAATTTGAAGGTCCTTTTTAGTAAATATGGAAAACATCTTTTAAGTGATCATCAAAAAAAATCTGGAATATCTTTTTTAGTACTTGGTTTGATGACTTTAACCTCTTTTATTACGTTTATTATTTTAAAAAAGCAGCTGTTTTTAATGATAGCGTTTAGCTTAATATGTACTTCTATAACCATTAGCAGAGGGTTTTTAATTGACATAAAAAACGCAAAAACATTTAGTTATTCACTCAGTATATTTTTTTTCCTAATTTCTTGCCTTGCGTTTTTTTATCCTGATAAAAGTTTATGGTTTGGCGTAATAATTTTTGTAACTTTCATTGCTTATACTAGAAACCTAAATACAATCAAATAAATAACTTTTATGACTTCTAAAACTATTTCAAACGGAATATTAAAGGCACTAGGAATTATTCTGGGATTATTTGTTTTGGGATACTTTTTATTTAAAATTCAATCTGTAATTATATACATTATCATTGCAGGTGTTTTGTCTTTAATTGGCAGACCTCTAATTCTATTTTTAATAAGAAAATTAAAATTCCCAAATACATTAGCTGTAATTACTACAATGTTTTTAATGCTGGGATTATTAACAGGTTTAATTGTTTTGTTTGTTCCCTTAATTTTAGAGCAAGGTAGAAATTTATCTTTATTAGAAGTAGATAAATTACAAGCCAATATTCAAGATGTCTTTAATCAGATTAATACTTATTTTTCATCAAAAGGAATAGACATTTTAAAAGAATTAGAAAGTATGGATTTTGCCAGTCAATTTAAGGCCATTCCAAACCTCTTTAACGATATAATTGCGGCACTTGGTTCTTTAAGTATTGGCTTAATTTCTGTTTTATTTATCTCTTTCTTTTTTATGAAAGATAGTCAATTATTGAAAAATGGTATTTTAACATTAATTCCAAACAACACAGAAAATCGGTTTTCAAAATCGTTAGAAACCATTAACGATTTACTTTCTCGTTATTTTTTAGGATTGATTATCCAAATTTTAATCCTATTTATCATCTACACTATTATTTTGTTGTCCTTTAGCATTTCTAATGCTATTGTTATTGCGTTTTTATGTGCTTTGTTAAACTTAATTCCTTACGTTGGTCCTTTAATTGGTGCAATTTTAATGTTTATTTTATCGATGACAAGTAACATTGGCTTAGATTTTCAAGAACAAATTTTACCAACATCGCTTTGGATTTTATTCTGCTATGGATTAGCACAAATTTTAGACAACTTTGTAAGTCAGCCTATAATATTCTCGAAAACCACAAAATCTCATCCTTTAGAAATTTTTCTAGTAATTGTTATTGGAGGGCTACTCTTTGGAATTATTGGAATGATAACTGCTGTGCCAATTTACACGGCACTTAAAGTAATTTTAAAAGAATTCTTATCGGAAAATAAAATTGTAAAATCATTAACAAAAAGCCTATAATTTCTTTTGAATTCAGCAATTTTAAAACCAGAAGTACAGCAATTTATTAATGAAAACCTAAATACAGAAATCACAAAACTGATTTTAAAAGGAAGCCCATTTAATGATATTTCTGTTCAAGAATTGGCAAATCAAATTGTAGCAAAGCAAAAATCAACAAAGAAGTTAACCACTTGGTTTTCTACGGATGATATTTATTATCCACCAAAAGTTAGTATTGAGCAAACCTCGTCAGAAATTACTGCAAAATACAAATCAAAAATAGTTGCTGGCAATTCTATAATTGATATTACAGGAGGTTTTGGAGTAGATTGTTTCTACTTCTCGAAACAATTTAAACAAGTTACACATTGTGAAATTAATGAGGATTTATCTAAAATTGTAACACATAATAATCAACAATTAAAAGCAGATAATATTGATACTTTTTCTGGAAATGGTTTTGACTTTTTAAAAGAAACGAATCAAACATTTGATTGTATATATATAGATCCATCAAGAAGGAATGATGTGAAGGGCAAAGTTTTTTTATTGAAAGATTGCTTGCCATTTATTCCTCCAAAAATTGATTTCTTCTTCACAAAAACCAATCAAATTTTAATTAAAGTATCTCCAATATTAGACATTTCAAATACAATTAAGGATTTAAAAAATGTAAAAGAAGTTCATATTGTAGCTTTAAATAACGAAGTAAAAGAATTACTCTTTTTATTAGAAAAAGGGTATGAAGATATTACCGAAATTAAAACCATCAACTTTCAAAAAGAAAATACGCAAGAATTTACTTTCAACTTAGAAGAAAAACCAACATCAACTTACACAGAACCACTCACCTATTTATACGAGCCTAATGCTGCTATTTTAAAATCTGGTGGATTTCATCAAATTTCAAAAAAATTAAACCTTTTTAAATTGCATCAACATTCACATTTATATACTTCAGAAAAACGAATTGATTTTCCTGGAAGAATTTTTAAAATTGAACATCTTATTTTATATGATAAAAAAAAGATTATGAAACTTTTACCAGATAAAAAGGCAAATATTACGACACGTAATTTTCCAAAAACTGTTGCTCAAATTAGAAAAGAAACCAAAATAAAAGATGGTGGAGAGGTATACATATTCTTAACAACAGACTTAAAAAATAAGCATAAATTAATTATTTGCAAAAAAACAAACAAAACCTTATCATAAATGTAAGATATTATTCTTTTTCTATTTGTAATTAAAATATTTTTATATATTTGTAATTACTTTATGTGTTTTATTTTTAGGGGTATAAGACACTAAGGCCCAAGTCTCGATTTTTAATCGAGACTTTTTTATTACCAATAGTTTTTCATTAAATTTGTGTAAAATAGAACTTCAAGAAATTTATGCAAACAGCTAATTATCAAGGTCTAAAAATTACACCATCCAATCATTTAAAAATTGATGATTTTTTAGTTGTAGAAGCACCACTTCAAATAAACATAAATCAAGAGCCCTACACAGTTGTAATGCGAACCCCTGATGATGATTTCGAATTAATTAGAGGATTACTTTTTGCGGAAGATATTTATAAAAATGATGCCGATTTAGTTCATCATATCGAAAAAATAGCGCAAAATATACCTACTATTATAAATGTTGTTATTAAAAAAGAAGATTTAGGCAAAGGATATTTAAATAAGCGCACACTATTATCGGTTTCTTCTTGCGGAATATGTGGAAAAAAAGAGTTAAAAGATGTAAAGGTAAATGGCAGCTCTTTACAGCATAATATTTTTATTTCTTCTCAAAACCTGCATAGAATGAATGCTATAATGAATGATTTTCAAGATACTTTTAAAAAATCTGGAGGTAGTCATGCTGCTGCTATTTTTAATAAAAACCAAGGTCTTTTAGTGATTAAAGAAGATATAGGAAGGCACAACGCTGTTGATAAATCAGTTGGTTTTTTACTTCAACAAAACAAACTTAAAAAAGCACAATATTTATTAGTAAGCGGCAGAGTATCTTATGAAATTGTAACCAAAGCTTTTATTGCTAAAATTCCTGTTATTGTTGCAGTTTCTGCTTGCTCATCTTTAGCTGTAGATTTTGCTAAAGAATTTGGCATTTGTTTGATTGGATTTACAAGAAACCAAAAAATGACTATTTACTCGAATCCTGAATACATTAATAATCTAGAAAATGCTAGATAAAACAAATGCGCAACCACCAGAAAAATTAACAGGAATTGAACATAAAAAAACTCCTACAGCGGCTGTTGGTGCAAAAGCTATTGCATCTGCATTAAAACATATAAAAGATGAGGTTGGTATTATTAAAGGCATCAGTTTATTAAAAAACCTAAATCAAAAAAATGGATTTGATTGCCCTGGTTGTGCATGGCCAGATCCTGATGAAAAAAGAGCTTTTTTGGCTGAGTATTGCGAAAATGGTGCAAAAGCAGTTGCAGAAGAAGCCACAAAAAACAAGGTTTCTCCGTTATTTTTTGCTACATATTCTGTAAATACTTTGGCTAAATTATCTGATTACGACATTGGTAAAAAAGGTAGAATTACACATCCTGTATATTTACCAGAAGGCGCAACTCACTATAAAGAAATATCTTGGAGAAATGCTTTTCAAATTATTGCTGATGAATTAAATACACTCGATTCTCCGGATGAAGCTATTTTTTATACTTCGGGCAGAACAAGTAACGAAGCTGCGTATTTGTATCAATTATTTGTACGTCAATTTGGCACAAACAATTTACCTGATTGTTCTAACATGTGCCACGAATCTAGTGGTGTTGCACTTACTGAAACCTTGGGTATTGGCAAAGGATCTGTTACTTTAGATGATTTTAATCACACTGATTTAATTATTGTTATCGGTCAAAATCCTGGTACAAATCATCCAAGAATGTTAACCGCTTTAAGTGAGGCTAAGAAAAAAGGGAGTAAAATCATCACCATAAACCCTTTACCAGAAATTGGTTTAATAAAATTTAAAGAACCACAAAATCCTTTGAAATGGATTGGAGCTGGGCAAGATTTAACAGATGTATTTCTACAAGTTAAAATTAATGGTGATGTTGCCTTATTAAAAATCATCTTAAAATTGATGGTAGAACACGAGGAAAATGAACCCGGTTCTGTTTTCGATTACAATTTTATCAAAGAAAAAACTTATGGTATAAAAGATTTGTTAGACGATTTAGCAACCTATTCTATAGATTATTTATTGCCACAAACAGGTCTTTCTTTAGATGAAATAAAAGCGGCAGCAGATTTAATTATCAACAATAAAAAAATAATTATTTGCTGGGCAATGGGAGTTACCCAACATAAAAATGGTGTTGATAATATTAGAGAAATTGTAAATATTTTACTCTTAAAAGGCAGCATAGGTAAAAAAGGAGCTGGTACTTGTCCTGTTCGTGGACATTCAAATGTTCAAGGTGATAGAACTATGGGGATTTGGGAAAAACCAAAACATGATTTTTTAGATAATTTAGAGAAAGAATTTCAATTTAAAGCACCAAGAAAACACGGTTTCGATGTGGTAGATGCAATTGAAGCAATGCACCAAAAAAAGGCAAAAGTGTTTTTTGGTATGGGTGGTAATTTTATTTCTGCAACTCCAGATACAGAATTTACAGCAAAGGCTTTACAACACTGTAATTTAACAGTACAAGTTTCTACAAAACTAAATAGAAGTCATTTAATTCATGGTAAAAAAGCATTAATTTTACCTTGTTTGGGGCGTTCCGAAAAAGACATACAAAGTTCTGGAGAGCAATTTGTTACTGTAGAAAATTCTATGGGCGTTGTTCATAAATCTAAAGGACATTTAAAACCTTGCTCTGAAGATGTAATGAGCGAAACAGCAATTGTAGGAAATTTAGCAAAGGTTACATTAAAAAAATCAACTACAAACTGGTTCGCATTAATGTCAAATTATGATTTAATTCGTGATAAAATTGAAGCTACAATTCCTGGTTTTAAAGACTATAACAAAAGAGTTCGAAAAGAAGGTGGTTTTTATTTACCAAACAATGCTCGAGAAAATAATTTTGATGTTACTGCCACAGGTAAAGCAAATTTTAGTGTAAATTCACCTTCAGATATTGTGTTAAAAGACCATCAATTTATAATGATGACCATTAGAACGCACGATCAATACAATACTACAATTTATGGTTTAGATGATCGATATCGTGGAGTTTTAAACGAACGTAGAGTAATTTTCATGAATATTGATGATATGCATTCATTAGGTTTAAAAAAATTAGATTTGGTAGATTTAACGAGTCATTTTAATGATGAAAAAAGAGAAGCTAAAGGGTTTTTAGCAGTTCCTTATAGCATACCTAAACAATGTACAGCCACCTATTTTCCTGAAGCAAATGTATTAGTCCCTTTAAAAAGCACAGCAAAACATAGCAATACACCAACTTCTAAAACCATAATTATAACCATTAACAAAAGATAATCTAAACTTATGAAAAAGATTTTATTCTTACTTTCAGTCCTAATTTCTAGTAATTTTTTAATTGCGCAAAATAATGAAGTACCAAGCAAGAAGACACAGAAAGCATTTGGTAAAATAGATTTTCTTTCTATTCATATGCCTGAAACTACCATTCTTAATGAAAAAAATATGGGTTTTACAGGTATTCATTATAATTTAATGCTGAATGATTGGGCCTATGCTGGTACTGGAATTTACGGAGCGGTTACAGGAGAAAGAGGTGGCTTTTTTACTTTGGGCGTAAATGCAGGTATCAAAAAATATTTAGGTAAAGATTTTTATATAGATACAGGCTTTCATTTTGGTGCTGGTGGCGGTGCTGGTGCTCCAGATGGTGGTGGTGTATTTATATTACCACATTTTAATTTGGGTTACGATTTTAAAAGTTTCTCTTTAAATTCTGGTTGGAGTTATGTTGATTTTTTTGATGGCGGACTCATCCAAGGAAATCAATTTAATGTAAGCTTAGAAATACCATTAGATTACACCTATTCAGATTACAATGTATCTGAAAGTGAATACGATTTTAAAACTTTACAAAAATCGGAATGGAATATCAATTCAAAGAGGACCTCTTTAATGTTTCATCAAAATAATCTAAAAATACATGGTAATACACAAGGAATTAATAATGGCAGAACCATAAGATTAGCAGGTTTTGAACTTGCCAATTACTTTACAGAAAACTGGTTTGCATTCCTAAAAGTAGATGGCGCTTTTGATGGCATAAAAGCCGGTTTTATGGATGTATTTTTAGGAGGTGGTTACCTTTTACCCATCAACAAAAACAACACAAATATTTTGGCGAAATTTGGAGTAGGTGCTGCTGGTGGAGGCGGAATTGATACACAAGGTGGATTTTTACTCTATCCAGATTTATCTATCGAACAAAGAATATTTAACGACTTTTTTCTGTCTATAAACAAGGGGTTTGTAGTATCTCCGAATTCACATTTTAATACCTCTTCTTTAGGTATTGGTTTAAAATATTATGTAGAGAGAAGTGGAATTATTACAGACAAATCGTTTACTAGCGGAAAATTTAAAGGTTTTGAAGTGGTTGTAAAGCACGATATCTATTTAGATGCTGAAAGAGATGGACAACCTACAGAAGATCTTCATCAAATAGCGCTTCAAATTAATTTTGATCTAACGAAAAATATTTTTGTTGCTGGGCAAACTGCCTTTGCGAGTTTTGGAAATGCTGGTGCTTATGCTGAAGGAATTGTAGGTTTAGGTCTTAGAAGTAATCCTATATTTAATGAAAAAGTGAAGCTGTTTGGTCAAGTTTTAGCAGGTGCTGCAGGCGGTGGAGATATAAGTACAGGAGAAGGTTTAATTTTTAAACCAGCTGCTGGTTTTAGCTATAAACTCAATAATAGTTTAAGTTTTAGAACTTCTGGAGGCTATGTAAAAGCAAAAGGAGGAAATTTAAGCAGTGTTATGTTTAACTTTGGTATAAAATACCACCTCTCTTTCTTAAAAATGAATCGATAAAAGTGTATTTTTAGACTATAATTATAAATCCCTAAAATGAATATTAAAAGTAGCGTGCTTTTTTGCGTATTTCTTATGTTAAATAACCAAATTATTTCTTCACAAGAAATTCATATTACGCCTCAGCCTCAAAAAATAATTAAGGGGAATGCATTTTTAAACATCAATGCTGAAACTCAAATTGTTTTTGATGATGCTAGTAAAGTTAGCGCAGAAAATTTACAAAAATATTTTAAAGATGATTTTGGATTATTAGTCAAAACTACAGATTTTCAAAACTTAAAGCATAATTTTATCGCATTCCAAATTGATGATAATTTAACGGATGAAGGCTATGAATTAACAGTTGCCGATCACAAAATTATTATTTGCGCTAAAAATAATACAGGCTGGTTTTACGGAATGCAAACCTTAAAACAATTGTGTTCTTACAATGCCAAATACGCTAAATATGAAAAACACATTAAAGTATTTGATATTAAAATTATAGATGCTCCAAGATTTAAGTGGAGGGCTTTTATGCTAGATGAAGCCAGGTATTTTAAAGGAATGCAACAAGTAAAAATGCTATTAGATGAAATGGCATTTTTAAAAATGAATATATTTCATTGGCATTTAGTTGATGACCAAGGTTGGCGAATTGAAATAAAAAAATATCCAAAACTTACCGAAATTGGTTCGAAAAGAAAAAGTACTCAGATTGGTGCTTTACAATGGGAAAGCCTCATACAATCTGGAGAAGTTCATGAAGGTTTTTACACTCAAAAACAGATTAAAGAAATAATAGATTACGCTAAAGAAAGACACATTACTGTTGTGCCAGAAATAGAAATGCCTGGACATTCTACTGCTGCAATAGCTTCTTATCCTTGGCTAGGTACATCAAAAAAAGAAATTGAAGTACCTATAAAATTTGGAGTTGGCAAAGATGTTTATGATGTTACTAACCCAAGAGTTACAGAATTTTTAACAGATGTTTTAGACGAAGTTATGGCACTGTTCCCATCAAAAGTAATTCATATTGGTGGTGATGAAGTAAAATACAATCATTGGAAATCGTCTGCTTCAGTTCAAAAATATATGAAAGAAAGTAACTTAGCCACTCCTGCAGATTTGCAAGTTTATTTTACCAATAACATCTCTAAATACTTGCAAAGTAAAGGACGTAGAATGATGGGCTGGAATGAAATTATGGGGCACAATTTACACCATTATCAAGATAAAAAAGACACAAAAACAACTCAAAAATTAGCTAAAGAAAGTATCATTCATTTTTGGAAAGGTAATGTAGAACTTGCCACAACTGCAGCTAATAATGGTTACGAAATTGTAAATTCTTTACATAATTTTACATATTTAGATTATGAATATAAAAATTTACCATTATCAAAAGCTTATTCTTTTGATCCTATTCCTGAAAAATTAGATCAAAAACATCACGATAAAATAATTGGTTTAGGCTGCCAAATGTGGGGAGAATGGATTCCTACAAATGGTGAAATGCATTATAAAGTTTTTCCTAGAATTGCGGCTTATGCTGAAGTAGGTTGGACGACTAAAGAAAATAAAAAGTTTAGCAGATTTAAAACCTCTTTAAAGTATTTACAAAAAAGATGGACGACTAAAGAAATCTATTTTGCCCCTGATGAATTTGCAGAAAAAAAGAATTAAATTTTGGAAGAAATTATATCTATAGCTCCAGGTAGAACGTGCTTATTTGGCGATCATCAAGATTATTTAGGACTGCCTATAATTGCTTGTGCTATCAACAAACACATCACCTTAACCGCAAAAAAGAATACTTCAAATACTTTCGAAATTGATTTACCAGATATCAACCAAACTAGAACAATTGGTATTTATGATGATTTTGGTGCGTTAGAAAAAGAAGATTTTTTTCAATCTACTTTACAAGTTTTACGTCGTTATAATTGTAATCCGAATATTGGATATGATGTTCATATTACGGGTACAATACCTATAAATTCTGGTACTTCAAGTTCATCTGCATTGGTCGTATCTTGGGTGCAATTTTTAATTAAAGCTTTTGGTGATGACGCCTTGCTAACTTCAGAAAACATTGCTCAAATCGCTTTTGAATCTGAAGTTTTAGAATTTAACGCTCCGGGAGGAAAAATGGATCAATATAGTATTGGTTTAGGAAATATTATTTACCTAGAAACAGGTGATAATTTTTCTTATCAAGTTTTAAAAACCCCGTTAGCTGGTCTAATTATGGCCGATTCTGGCGTACCAAAAGAAACAAACGAACTATTAAAAAGATTGAAAACCAATTCTTGGAAAGCTATTGAGGAAGTAAAAAAAGAACACCCAAACTTTACTATAGAAACTGCAAAATTTGAAGATTTACAAAGCTATTTAAAATGTATATCTGATGATTTAAAACCTTATTTAGAGGCGGCTATGGGTAATTTTAATATCACCAAAAAAGCGCTTTTATCATTTAAAAAAGAAAAAATAGATCTTGTTGAAATTGGAGACTTAATGAATCAACATCACCATTATTTAAAAAATCTTTTAAAAATAACCGTCCCAAAAATTGATGCAATGATTGATGCTGCTCTAAGATCTGGCGCGTTTGGTGCAAAAATTGTAGGTTCTGGTGGTGGTGGAAGTATTGCCGTGTTATCACCTAAAAATAAAGAGAAAGAAATTACAAAAGCCATTTTAAAAGCGGGTGCAAAAGATGTTTATATTGCGGCTGTTGACGAAGGTGCACGAATATCAATCATGAATATATAATTACGATAATGCATAATAACTTAATTATTTTAGCTGGCGGAATGTCTTCAAGAATGAAGAAGTCATCCCACTTAAAATCGGTAAGCGAAGAAGAAACACATCAAGCAAATAATAGAAGTAAAAGCTTAATTAGTGTAAGTAATTCAGACAGACCTTTAATGGATTATTTGCTTTACAATGCAAAAAAAGCCGGTTACAAGAACGTTTATATTGTAATTAATGAGCAAGGAGGTTTATTTAAAGAATTTTATGGAGAACAGAAAGCAAATAATAACTTTAACGGATTAAACATTTCTTTTCCTACTCAATACATACCTGATGGCAGAGTTAAACCTTTTGGAACTGCTGATGCTGTTTTTCAAGCTGTTGAACAATTTCCAGAATTGCAAAATCAACAATTTACAGTGTGTAATAGTGATAATTTGTATACGGTAAATTCATTAAAATTAGTAAGAGAAACCAAATATTTAAACGCTTTTGTTTCTTATGACAGAGATGCTTTAGCGTTTTCCTTAAAAAAAATATACTCTTTTGCGATTCTAAATTTAGATGAGAAAAACCATCTAAAAAACATTATCGAAAAACCCACTATTGAAGAAGCAAAAACCAATCAAGATAAAGACGGAAAGATAAGAGTAAGTATGAATCTTTTTAAGTTTGATGGTAAAACAATGTATCCGTATTTAAAAAATTGTCCTGTTCATGTGTTAAGAAAAGAAAAAGAGCTTCCTACAGCAGTTTTAAATTGCGTTGCTGAACATTCTGAGTCTTTCTTTGGGATTCCACTTTCAGAACACGTGCCAGACTTAACTGCAAAAGACGATATCATCATCATTAAAGAACACTTAAAAAAGCATTATCCAGAAAAGTTAAATTGGTAATTTTATAATATTTATATTGCAACCATTGTAAATCGAAATCAATACTACTTTATGATCAACTTAAGCACCTTAGATTTTACTTTAATCATATCATTTTTTCTAATAACTTTATTTATTGGGATATATGTTTCGAAAAAATCTGGGAAAAATTCTACAGAATTTTTCCTTTCTGGTAGAAATATGCCTTGGTGGTTGTTGGGCGTTTCTATGGTAGCCACTACTTTTTCTACTGATACACCAAACTTTGTGACAGATATAGTTCGAAAAGATGGTGTTTCTGCCAATTGGATGTGGTGGGCTTTTTTAATTACGGGATTATTAACGGTTTTTGTATATGCTAAATTATGGCGAAAATCGGAAGTTAAAACTGATATTGAATTTTACGAATTACGCTATGGAGGAAAACCAGCAAAATTTTTAAGAGCTTTTAGAGCCTTATATTTAGGTTTTTTATTTAATGTTTTTGCAATGGCCGGCGTAACATTAGCTGCCATAAAAATTGGTAGTATTATGCTGGGTTTACAACCTTGGGAAACTATTGTTTATGCGGGAACAGTTACTGTTATTTTTAGTGCTTTTGGTGGATTTAAAGGTGTAGTTTATACCGATTTTTTATTGTTTTTTACAGCAATGGCAGGTGCTATTGGGGCAGCTTATTATTTGGTAAACCTACCAGAAGTTGGTGGAATTCAAGCATTAATTGCGCACGAAAATGTAATTGATAAATTATCTATTTTACCAGATTTTAGCAATACAGAAGCGTTGATTACTTTATTGATTATTCCATTAACTGTGCAATGGTGGAGCTCTTGGTATCCAGGAGCAGAACCTGGTGGTGGTGGTTATATTGCGCAACGAATGTTGGCCGCAAAGGATGAAAATCACGCCATTGGCGCTACTTTTTTCTTTAATATTATGCATTATGCATTACGACCTTGGCCTTGGATTTTAGTGGCCTTAGCTTCTTTAATTATTTTTCCAGATATTGCTAGTATTCAAGAAGCTTTTCCTCATATTTCTCAAGACAAATTGGGTGATGATTTAGCCTATTCTGCAATGCTTACTAAATTACCAAGTGGTTTGTTAGGTTTAGTTTTAGCTTCTTTAATTGCAGCTTATATGTCTACCATTTCAACACACTTAAATTGGGGTTCATCTTATATTGTTAATGATTTCTACAAACAACACATAAAAAAAGATGCATCAGAAAAAAATTTAGTTTTAGTCGGTAGAATTTCGACAATTATTTTGATGGTTTTCAGCGCAATATTTGCTTTGTACCTTCAAAATGCGAAACAACTTTTTGACATTATTATTATGTTTGGGGCAGGAACAGGGTTAATTTTTATTTTAAGATGGTTTTGGTGGCGAATAAATGCTTGGAGTGAAATTTCTGCAATGATTGTTTCTGGTATTATTTCTTTAATTTTTTCTTCTGAAAATATAACTAATATATTTTTTGGTGATGTTGGATTTCTACCAATTTGGGCAAAACTTCCTTCTATAGTTTTAATTACTACTTGTATTTGGCTTTTATTTACATTTATGACAAAACCAGAAAAACAAGAAGTGCTGCTTAAATTTTATCAAAAAACAGCTCCTGGTGGCCCAGGATGGACGAAAGTTTTACAACAATCATCTTTACCATCTGAAGAAATATCAAAAAATAAAGAAAACTGGAATGTTCCTTCGGGTATTTTAGCAATGTTATTGGGTTGTGTGCTAATCTATAGTTGCCTTTTCGCAACTGGTTATTGGATTTATGGAGCGTTTACTTACGCTATAGTAACATCTATTTTGGCAATTATTTCTGGCATTTTACTCATTAAAATTTGGAAAAAAATCAAAACAACTGTGTTATAACTAAAAAGAAACTATAAATTTTAAAATAAATTTTTATATTTTTATATATTAGTCTTACATTTGGGCTTTTATAAACCCTTAATCCCTCAATTATGGAAAAAGTTACCATAAAACAAATACTTTTACTTGCAGTTACAACGGTTATTTTATATCATTCAGGTATCTACTTAATGACAATCAATAGTATAAAATCTTTATTTGAAGGTTTAATCGTAATGATCTTCTTTTTTGCTATTTTTCCGTTCTTAAGCCTTACAACAATGTTAATTGTTAAGTTTTTTAAAATGTTTTTGGGGATAAAAATTATTAACCGCGATAACTAGTTTAACCCCGTTTTTTCGCATTTAGTATCATATAATAAATATGCTACCTTCTAAAAAAACATTATCTAAAAAAGGCAAAAGAAAAGGGCATTTTAAAGAATACTTTTTTATATTTTTCGACTCAATAACTTGTTCCGAGAGGTTAGGTAACTATCATAAATTGTTGAGAATCCTAAAAGTTCACTAAAATTAGTTTTATAATTTAGAATTTTATCTCCATTTTCTAATAATTTTAAATCAGTTTGAATTACTTCATTATAAGCCAAAACAATATCCTTTTGAATTGGAGCTATAATATTTTCGGTAGCTAATAAATTAGATTTACCCGATTTATTTTCTACAATATAAATTTTAGCTTGAATAGTAGAAAATCCCCTAGATTTTTTTAAAATTTTAGTATCAACATAGAACTTAAATTTAGATGAAGGTCGGCATTCAAATTGTTGAATTGATAAAAACTCCAAAATTTCTGAATTTGTCTCAGATAAATTAATTTTTGCTGTATTTTTTATCTTAGAAAAAGAAAGAATGATAATTGCCAGTACAGCGAGCAAACTATATTTTTTTATGTATTTCATAATACGAGTTTTAATATGATCAACCCAAAAATACAGGTATATTAAAGTAAATTATTCTTTCTTCGATTAATTGGAATAAAGTTTAGACAAGAAAACCCAATGGTAAGTTAAGCTTAAATATAAAGGTAACATAAAAGAG
>TARA_R110002126_G_scaffold51760_1_pt1 | contig 39713 bp, 36 predicted proteins | sample TARA_R110002126 | Tara Oceans TARA_R110002126 (sample SAMEA4397536) | marine metagenome | biome: Polar Biome; feature: [DCM] deep chlorophyll maximum layer (ENVO:01000326); material: water (ENVO:00002006), including particulate matter (ENVO:01000060) such as... | depth 30 m | reverse complement strand
CAAATATTGCACTGCACAAAACCGATTTCATAACCTATATTGTCATTATCAGTTTCGCGGGACGTTATCCTCCTCCCAACGTTCCTGCGATTTGATCGACAGTTATCCTCCTCCCAACTGTCGGTCGCATATAATGGCGCTCGCTGGATCTCCTCCCCCAGCGAGCGCTATTTTTTTGCCTCTGCCATTATCAAGCTATGCAATGCTGCATGGCGCGCATGCAAATATTGCACTGCACAAAACCGATTTCATAACCTATATTGTCAATATCAGTTTCGCGGGACGTTATCCTCCTCCCAACTGTCGGTCGCATATAATGGCGCTCGCTGGATCTCCTCCCCCAGCGAGCGCTATTTTTTTGCCTCTGCCATTATCAAGCTATGCAATGCTGCATGGCGCGCATGCAAATATTGCACTGCACAAAACCGATTTCATAACCTATATTGTCAATATCAGTTTCGCGGGACGTTATCCTCCTCCCAACGTCCCTGCGATTTGACCGACAGTTATCCTCCTCCCAACTGTCGGTCGCATATAAATAACGCTCGCTGGATCTCCTCCCCCAGCGAGCGTTATTTCTTTTGCCCCCCCCCAAAAATACGCTTATTGATTGGTGCCGATTGTTTTTTTGCACGTCTGCATGAAACCATGGAACCAATTCCGTCGGTCGCCGTTATATGAACACGGGACATTATTCTCCTCCCTTTGTTCCGCCTTTGCCGGCTATTCCCCAACAGCCAGGCGAAAATATATCGCTCGCTGGACCTCCTCCCCCAGCGAGCGATAATTTTTGGTTCCTGCAATCATATGCCTGTCAGAGCGCCAATCCGCCTTGCAAAAAATATGCTCACCACCGTGGAACCTTTTTACTCTTGGCGCGTTCTATTGTTGCAGGACATGAACTTCCCCCCCATCGTCCTGGCCAGATGCCCGGCCGTCACCCCCCCCCGACCGCCCGGCAAATCGATATCGCTCGCTGGATCCCCTCAACCCAGCGGGCGATATTTCGTTGGGCATTCAATATTCCGCAATATTCCGGGAGCTGTGCCTTAAGCCGTGCATTAATGCATGACCCACCTGCAAATATTGCACTGCACAATACGACCACTTGCACCTATATTGGGTTCAGAGATCAAGAGCGATCGGAACAAGATCGCAAGAAAACGAAGGATGAAGAAAATGGTATCTATGAAGCAGTCATTTCAGAATTGGCGCAGATATCGCAGCACATGCAGCGAGCTTGGCCGCATGTCGGACCGCGAACTCAGCGATATCGGTATTGCCCGTGGGGACATACCCTTTGTTGCACGCCGGGCCGTTTAACACCGCGCCGCGTGCCAAAAAACCGAGATTTCCCTGACCATACCTCCTCCCATGGTCCGGGAATAGGTTGACGCATTTACCTCCTCCCAAATCGTCAGCCGTTGATATGACGCCCATCGGATCCTCCCCCGGTGGGCGTTGTCGTTTCTGCGGTTGGTGGTCAAAAGCAGGGCGCCGAACGTTGTCCGCGCCAGGCACATCGTCAAAGCGCTGCGCTTCTCCAAAGCGTCTCACATTTGCCATGATTGACGCAGAACACGGCCACATCGAACAACCTTTATAAGAGCAAAGACATGGGTATCCTGAACGTTTACCGAAACTGGCGAAAATACCGTCGCACCACCAAAATGTTGCGAGGCATGCCAGACCATATCCTCAATGATATTGGCGTCAATCGCCGGGAAATCGGTCGGCATCGCCGTCAGATTCAAGACATCTGAACACAGCGCGTGACTGACATCCTGACGTCGAACAGATTTCAAATCCGGCCCCTGCAAGGCAAAGCCGGTGCGGCGCTGGTTACTGTGCGCTGCTCTTGAACCCGCGTCATCTGCGAAAGCATATTTCAGTTGCGCATAATTGAGGTGTAAAGGGCAGTTCAATTGATTGGACGCAGCCGTGCGAAATGCTAAAAGCGCCGCTATGAACAATTCACAAAAAATACTTCATATTGTCGGCGGTGGCATGGCAGGCACAGAAGCTGCCTGGCAAGCTGCCAATGCCGGCGTGCCGGTGATTCTGCATGAGATGCGTCCGGTGCGCGGCACCGAGGCACACAAGACCGACGGCTTGGCCGAACTGGTATGTTCCAATTCCTTCCGATCGGATGATTCCCAGACCAATGCCGTGGGTGTCCTGCATCAGGAAATGCGCATTGCCGATTCGATCATCATTGCCTGCGCGGACAAACATCAGGTGCCGGCCGGAAGTGCTCTGGCCGTGGATCGGGACGGGTTCTCCGATGCAGTCACCGCAGCGATTGAAGCCCATCCCCTCATTACCGTCAGCCGTGAAGAAGTGACAGGCTTGCCGCCCGCTGACTGGCCCCAGACAATCATTGCGACCGGTCCTCTGACAGCTCCTGCTCTGGCCGAATCGATCAAGCAGCAAACCGGCTCCGATGCCCTCGCCTTTTTTGACGCCATAGCACCCATCGTGCATTTTGACAGTATCGATATGGATATCTGCTGGTTCCAATCGCGCTATGATAAGGTCGGGCCTGGCGGAACGGGCAAGGACTATATCAATTGTCCGATGGATGAAGACCAGTACGGCGCCTTTATCGATGCCTTGATTGCTGGTGAAAAAACCCAATTCAAGGACTGGGAAGGCACGCCCTATTTTGACGGCTGCCTGCCAATCGAAGTGATGGCCGAGCGTGGTCGCGAGACCCTGCGCCATGGCCCGATGAAGCCCATGGGCCTGACCAACAGCCACAACCCGGACGTCAAGGCCTACGCTGTCGTGCAGTTGCGGCAGGATAATGCGCTGGGCACACTGTTCAATATGGTGGGGTTTCAGACGAAACTGAAATATGGCGCGCAAAAAGACATTTTTCAGTTGATTCCCGGATTGCAGAATGCGGAATTTGCCCGCCTCGGTGGGCTGCATAGAAATACCTATATCAATTCACCGGATTTGCTGGACGGTTCCTTACAGCTCAAGTCTCGACCGGGTCTGCGTTTTGCCGGTCAGATCACCGGTTGCGAAGGCTATGTGGAATCAGCAGCCATGGGCCTTTTGGCCGGTCGTTTTGCGGCTGCAGAACTGCTCGGCAATCCGATCTCCCCGCCGCCACAGACCACGGCCTTCGGTGCGCTGCTCGGACATATTACGGGCGGTCATCTTTCCTGGAACGATGAGCCGGGAAAACGCTCATTTCAGCCAATGAATGTCAATTTCGGTCTTTTCCCACCGGTTGAGATCATCAGACCCGAAGGCCTCAAGCGCTTCCGCGGCAAAGACAAGACTTTGGTCAAGAAAAGGACCATTGCGGCGCGCGCCCTGACCGATTGCAGCGCCTGGCTTGGCGTTGAAGAGCAGAGCGCAGCAGCACAACAGGAGTGATCTGGTGGAAAATCTGGAATCCGGTTTCTTTCTCATTCATCGTCATGGCGCTGTTGCACAGATCACCATGAACAGACCGGACAAGGCCAATGGCATGACACCGGAGTTCTGGACCGAGTTGCCGCGCATCTTGCGCGCGCTGGAAGCCGATGAAACTGTGCGCGCTGTTCTTTTGACCGGCGAAGGCAAACATTTTACCGGCGGCATGGATCTGGCAGCCTTTGCCGCCATTGCCTCTTTGTTTGACGCAGAGCCGGCCAGAGCCGCCTACGCCCTGCGTAACAAGATCCTGCAGCTTCAGGAGGCCTTCACGGCCATAGAGCGTGCCCGCTTCCCGGTCATTGCCGCCATCCACGGTGCCTGCATTGGTGGTGGTATAGACATGATCACCGCCTGCGACATGCGCATGGCCAGCAGCGACGCCTTTTTTTCCATCGAAGAAATCAATATCGGCATGACAGCCGATGTCGGCACGTTACAGCGGTTGCCCAAATTGATTGCACCCTCCGTTGTCGCCGAACTGGCCTATACCGGTCGCCGCTTCAGCGCAGACGAAGCCCTGACCTTCGGCCTGTTGAGCCGCGTTACGCCATCACGTGAGCAATTGATGACCGACGCATTGGAACTTGCAGAGACAATCGCAACCAAGTCACCGCTCGCCATTGCCGGCATCAAGCGCAATCTGGCCTATAGCCGCGATCACGGCGTCGCTGATGGCCTTGACTACATGGCCACCTGGAACGCCGGCATGTTGCGCGCAGAAGACCTGATGAAAGCGGTCCAGGCATCCATGGCAAAAAAACAGGCTACTTTTCTGGATCTGCTGCCCGACGACTCGCTTTCGATCTGAAATGGCGGGCAGCATCCAGGTTGAATCATAGCGCTGTGTATTGCTCTAAATTTTCCCGCGGCGTGCAGAGCGCCAGAAACGCAACTGCCTGCGCCATTGAGGCACTGTGACTGGTTTCGACAAGTGGCCGGTGCCGTGTTTTTCAACTTTGTCGAAGATCAATTGGGCGCTGGATACCGGCAGGAAAGCCGGGAAGCAATTCCTGTCCATGCCTTCCATCTCTTTGCGCGCCAGATCCAGATGCTCGCGCCCCAGAGCCACGAACCCGGATATCGACTGTGCGATGGCACTGGTTTCCCTGCCGGCCATGAAACCGTCACGATCAAGGCCGCAGGCCCTGAGAATGTCCGCCGGCAGATAGATCTGCCCACGGGCCTTGTGCAAGGGCAGCAACAGCAGTGAACCGGCAATCAGCTGGGCCACACCGGCATGACCGGCGGCCCCTGCAACCTGCCGGGACCCCTGTGGCGAAAGAATCTGTGCTGTCAGTTGGATGACGGCGGATGCGGTCTCGCCCGCATAGCCCTCGAAGGCGTTGCGATCGGGCATCGGATCATCATACAGATCAAATTGCCGTGCTTCGATCATGTTCAGAAAGGGCGCGGCAGCCAATTGGTGTTTTTCGATTGTTGACAGCAGGGCTACGGCAATCGGGTTGGCCTGTATGTCACCATGCGGGTTGCCGCCAAGCAGATCCCGCCACCATTGCAGACGCACCTCACCCATCATCGGCTCGGAGATATTGTCGCGCACACGCGCCAGCTCGAGATTGAAAGCATAAATCGCAGATACAGCCGCCCGGCTGGGCTCAGGGGTCAGCAACGCGCAGAGGTAACGGTCCCGGTCGCCGTCACGCAGTGCTGCCAGACAGAAATCATGCGATGAACTCAGTGAATCAGCCAAAGCTGGAATCCTGGCGTGTGTTTCAACAATTTGAACTATTCGACCGCGATAAGGGCCGCAGCAACAGCACGCTGCTCGGCCAGCATGACATTATACGTTCTGACTGCCGCACCCGTATTCATGGGATCAGAAATGATCTTCGCATCACGCAACCTGATTTTGAGCACCTGAGGCAAGCGCCTCAGATCAACACCGGTTCCCACGAGCAGCACTTCGATATCGCTGGCCTCATCAAAGACCCGCTCAAACAGCGCAACATCCAGTTCGCTGTCCGATGTTGCATGCCATCCATGAATCCCGGACGGCAAGCAAAGCAGCGACCCGATGTGTGACATATCGGCAAAACGGAAACCACCGTCACCATAAGCATCAATGGGTGCCCTGCCCGGAAAATGGGCGTCGCGAATCTGGATTCCCTTGCTCATCGCCTACGCCACTTCCGGTGAGGAATCCTCTTCGGCGTTTGACTTGTCGCCACGTTTCATGCCGACTTGGAAGCTGGCCCCACGCAATTTGAAGATGATAAGCACCGGTGCAGCAATGAAGATGGATGAATAGGTGCCCACAATAACGCCGAAGATCATGGCGAATGTGAAGGACCTGATCACTTCTCCGCCAAAGGCATAGAGTGCAATCAGCGCCAGCAAAGTGGTCACGGAGGTCAAAATGGTGCGCGAAAGCATCTGATTGATCGAAAGATCAAGCAATTCGGGAAGCGCCATTTTCTTGTATCGCCGCAAATTCTCCCGCACACGGTCATAGACCACCACCGTATCGTTGAGCGAATAGCCGACAATTGTCAGAACCGCCGCTATACTGGAGAGGTTGAATTCCACCCCCGAGATCACGAACATGCCGATCGTCAGCACCACGTCATTCAGGGTTGCGATAATGGCACCCAGCGCAAACTGCCATTCAAAACGGAACCAGATATAGACCAGAATAGCAAATAGAGACGCCAGAACCGCAATACTGCCGGCACGCGCCAGTTCGCCGGAAACAGTAGGACCGACCGCTTCGACACGGCGTATCTCATAGTCGCTTTCAAGATCCGAGCGCACCTTGATGATGACAGATTGTTCGGCATTTTCGCCGGCACCCTGTGCCTGTACCCGGATCAGCACTTCTTCGGGCGAACCAAATTGCTGAACCTGAATGTCACCAAGATTGAGATTGGACAGTCGGTCACGAATGTCCCCGACATCCGCCGGGCCATCCTTTGACTGGACCTCGATAATCGAGCCGCCCATGAAGTCGATGCCGTAGTTCATCCCGAAGGTGCCGAACAACACCAGAGAGGCAAGAGCCGCGACTGCGGAAAAGATGAATGTCGTACGACGCAGCCACATGAACTTGAAATGGGCTTCTGTGAACAGGTCCGTGAGCACACCCTTCGGCAATGCTTTTGGCCGACGCCGGCGCACCCATTCGGCAATCATCCAGCGTGTAACGGTAAAGGCCGTGAAGACTGTCGTCACAATACCGATGGCAAGGGTGACGGCAAATCCACGCACCGGACCGGATCCCAGATAGAACAGGATCACGGCAGCAATGAATGTCGTGACGTTCGCATCCAGGATTGTTCCGAAAGCCCGTTTGAAGCCGGCGTCAATCGACTGGATCAGTGACCGGCCACCGCGCCGTTCTTCCTTGATGCGCTCGTAGATCAGAACATTCGAGTCCACCGCCATGCCAACGGTCAGAACGATACCGGCAATACCCGGCAGGGTCAGTGTCGCCCCGATGAGCGTTAGAAGGGCAATGATCATGACCACGTTGAAGATCAGCGCAAGATTGGCAATCAGGCCCAGAAATCCATAGGCAAGAAAAATGAATCCGACCACCAGAATGGCGCCGATAATACCGGCAATCTCACCGGCGGCGATGGAATCGGCACCAAGGCCAGGACCAACCGAACGTTCTTCAATAACCGTCAGCGTGGCAGGCAAGGCGCCTGCTCTCAACAGAATGGCCAGATCATTGGCTGTTTCAACAGAGAAACTGCCGGAAATCTGCCCGCTGCCGCCAAGAATGGGTTCGTTGATGACGGGAGCCGAAATAACGGCATCATCGAGAATGATGGCAAAGGGATAGCCGACATTCTGCTGCGTCACCTGGCCGAAACGCTGCGCACCATTGGTGTCAAAGCGAAATGTAACCACCGGCTCGTTGTTGCGCTGGTCAAAACCCGCCTGGGCATCTACCAGACTTTCACCGGAGACAAGCACCCGCTTTTGAATGAGATAGGGAATGGGCGGGTCATCATTGGAATAGAAAACCTCCGACGTCGCCGGAGGGCGTCCATTCAGAGCTTCTTCGACAGACATGGACCGGTCGACAAGCCGAAAGGACAGTTTTGCCGTCTGATTGATCAGGTCCTTCAAACGCTCCGGATCATTGAACCCGGGCACCTGAACCAGAATGCGATCATCACCCTGGCGCTGGATCACCGGTTCCGTCGTGCCCAATTCGTCGATCCTGCGGCGGACAACCTCGATGGACTGCGACACAGCGGAGGATATCCGGTGATCGATCCCCTCCTCGGTCATGGTCACCTGAATAAGACCAGGCTGCGGTTCATCCAGAACAGTTTCCCGGATCGTTCCGCCACTCAGCAAACCGGCGTTGATCAATTGGCTGAGTTCAGCAAGCACTTCCTTGGCCTGCTCGATATCGTCCGCATCGCGAATTCTGACCTGAGCAACCATACCTTTGCCTGAAAGGCCGGTATATCCGATGCCCGCATCACGCAACAACCGCCGCATGTCATCAACCGTCGCCTCAAGGCGTTCCTTGACGATGTCATCGCGTTCGACACGCAAAAGAATATGCGAGCCACCTTGCAGGTCTAGCCCCAGGGTCAGCTGCTTTTTCGGCATCCAGTCCGGAAAACTGGACAATTGTTGCTGGGAGAGCAGATTGGGCAGCGCAAAGACAACGCTTGCAAAGATTGCAAACCAGATCAGGGTGGTTTTCCAGCGGGAAAAATACAGCATTTGGTTCTCAGTTCATCAGACAAGGCGCCTATTGCGCAACGGGGCATTCATAACAAATATCGTGGCAGATCCATGTCTGCCACAAATTCACGCGTTATTTTTTTTGTACAGGTTCCTTGACCGGCTCGCCCTTGACCCTGACTTCGGCAAGCATCGCACGCAGAATCTTGACCCGCACACCCTCGGCAATCTCGACTTCGATTTCACTCTCATCGATAACCTTGGTCACCTTGCCGGAAATGCCGCCGCCAGTGATAACCTGGTCGCCACGACGCACATTATTGAGCATTTCCTGGCGTTTCTTGGCCTGCGTTCTCTGTGGGCGGATAATGAGAAAATACATAACCACAAAAATCAGAATGAACGGCATGATAGACATCAGCATTTCGCTGCCGCCTCCGCCAAAACCCTGGGCATATGCCGGTGTTACAAACATGCGTAGCTCCTTAAGAGAATTATTCGACTCGTTGAATTCGCGGGGATAAAACCGCCATTTGCTCAGGCAGATATAGTGTCGCGGCTGGTAATGCAACAACCGACGTATTTCCGCGCCCCCTTTTCGTGCCTGTGCCATCGTGCTACCGCACCCCCGACACACGACCAAGAGGAAACCGACGTGAACGAAGCCTTACTACAAAATTTGCTTGAAGAGATCAAACGGCTGACGACGGCGGTCGAACGCCTTTCCGGTCCCAATCCGGTCGATAACGACTTTGCAGCCGCAGACTGTTTTGTCTGGGAACCCGGCAGCGCTTTTCTCCAGCCGGTTTCCCGTCCCAATCGCGTTTCGATCAGCCTCATTCGCGGCGTCGATCGGGTCCGCGACATATTGTATGAGAATACCAGACGCTTCGCTGATCGCCTGCCGGCCAACAACGTACTGCTCTGGGGTGCGCGTGGCATGGGCAAGTCTTCGCTGGTCAAGGCAGTCCATGCAGACATTGTTCAGTCCGAACCCGATGCCGCGCATCCCTTGAAGCTCATAGAGATACATCGCGAGGACATCGACAGCCTGCCGCAGCTGATGGCTCTGCTGAGAAATCGTGAAGAACGGTTCATTCTGTTTTGTGACGACCTGTCATTTGACAATGACGACACGACCTACAAGTCGCTGAAAGCTGCACTTGAAGGCGGTCTGGAAGGGCGGGCAGAGAATGTCGTATTCTATGCGACATCAAATCGGCGTCACCTGCTGCCGCGCGACATGATGGAAAATGAACGCTCCACGGCAATCAACCCTTCAGAAGCTGTCGAGGAAAAAGTCTCTCTCTCCGACCGTTTTGGCCTCTGGCTGGGATTTCACAAATGCAGTCAGGATGAATATCTTGATATGGTCAACGGCTATGCGCAACATTTTGCCATTGATATCGACAAGGACGAATTGCGCGCGCAAGCCTTGGAATGGTCAACCACCAGAGGTGCGCGCTCAGGTAGGGTGGCCTGGCAATTCATTCAGGACCTGGGCGGGCGAATGGGCATACATTTCCCGTCGTAAACAATATGGGCGACCGTATAAGGCAGAAACCCGCTCATCAGGTTCGCACCGGCTTGCCGTGGCAATCCAATTGCATCCACCAAACACAAGACGAAAAAAAACCGGGTCTGCAGGGAACGCGCCGACCCGGTTTTTCTCCTGGAGACTGGAGTGTCTCTATTCGAGATAGGTGATCGGATTGACCGGCTTGGCATCCTTGCGGATTTCGAAATGCAGCTTTGGCCGACTGGCCTGGCCACTCATGCCCGAAAGCGCCACAACCTGGCCTCTGGTGACATTGTCACCGCGCTGGACGATCAGTTCACTGGCATGGCCATAAACACTGACCAGTCCATTGTCGTGACGCACCAGAACCGTGTTTCCATATTCCTTCAATCCACTACCGGCATAGATAACAACGCCGTTTTCAGCGGCTTTGACCGGTGTTCCTTGAGGAAGAGAGATATCAATTCCGTCATTGCGCGCGCCATCATTGACGGCACCAAATTGGTTCATGACCTGACCATGGGCTGGCCACCTGAGTTTGCCGATGCCCGTGGCCTTGGGTGCATTGCCCTTGACCGCCGACTGTTCGGCCACTGTACCGCTTGGTGTTGATACAACACGGGCGCTGGATTTCGATGCCGTTGTCTTTTGCACGGGCACACTGGCGGTACGAACAGTATCAATACTGCTGTCAGCCCGTGGAATGCGCAATTTCTGGCCAATGCGAATGGTTGACTGGTCAAGCCCATTCGCATTCTTCAACGCAGCAACGGATATGCCGGCGTTTGACGCAATCTTGCTGAGCGAATCGCCCGACTGAACTGTATATTGAGATCCGACATGGACCGCTTGAACAGGCGCCGCCTGAATGTTTGCTGGGCGCGAAACCTGCGCTGCGGCGACGGATGGCTGCGGATTGTCGGCCGGTTTGCGCTGCAGGACCGGTTGCCTGTTTGCCACCGTATTCGAAGCAAGTGCTCTCTGCCGTGCAGGTGCCGGTGTTGGCACGGGTATATTACCCGCCTGCGCCTGCCCCTCAAAGCCTGTGCTGGACCGGGACGCACGAGTCGTCGGGTTGTTGTCAGGCGCTGAAACCGGTGCTTTGCGCGAGTAGACATAGGTCGGGATAACGACAACCTGCCCTGCATATACACGCGACGGATCCGAAATATTGTTCGCCTTCATGATCTCTTTGGCCGGCACGCCATAACGACGCGACAGATTGTAGAGTGTTTCGCCAGGACCGACCTGCACGCTGGTTCCTCCGGCAGCAGACCAGCCGCTGCCCGTCGATGCCTGTCCGGCACCGTTAACTGAGGCCTGAACCGGCGTATTGGCCGGCGTCGTGCCGGTGATCACCGGATCTGGCTGCCGAGCGGGGTAAGGCTGTTGCGCAGGATAAGGCTGGGGCGCAGCAGCTACAGTGCGTGGTGCGGCAGAACTGCGATCGGCCGATTGCGGCGTTGGAATACTGTGAACCGGCACGCGAACCGTTCGGGTGACCGGTGCAGGTTGAATGTTGTTTTGAGTGTTGGAATTGGGATAACCAACGACATTGGGCACAGGCACCAATCGCACATCCGGTTTCGTCGCCTGCACAGGCGGCTGGCGCAGGGGCTGGCGTACGACTGCGGGCTGATAAACCGGCGGCTGCGACTGATAGGTCACCTGCTGCGGTGCTGGCGGATAGGCAGGTGCAGATCGCACGTCTGTTCTTGGGATCGAGCCGGTATAGGTCCGATCATAGTCACCGTTCGTGACGTCGCCCGGATAGGGCTGTGCGACGGCTGGCGCGGCGTAAACGGGTGCATTGACCCGTTGTGGCGCGGGCCTTGCCGAAGCCTGACTGGCACCGATGGCATTTGGAACAGTTCCGGTAAACAAGCCGTCCTGAAAGCGCGACATATCTGAACTGCAACCTGCTGCCAGACTTGTCAGGCAGACGGCGCCAGCCAAACGGGCGGCATTTCTTGAAGATATGGCAGAAAGCTTCATACGCATCATTTGGACTCACATACGCAAAACAACATGAGACCATTTAAACGCGTTAAGGTTACTGGTGCGTTAAACGACAGTTTTTAATTGAGATAAGTTCTTCAGGACAAGGTCACACAACGACTCGGCATGCCTCTAAAGTACCGCAGCACAGCCCTTCAGCAGCGGTTGAAACCGCACAGGAAATAAATCCTCTCTTTCGAAACGGCTGCCGATTTTGGTCAACCGGACCAATATCTGCGGTTGGTCCGCCTCGCCAATCGCCGTAATCATTTTCCCACCCGATACGAGTCGGTCGGCAAACATGCGCGGCATTTCCTGAAAAGCGGCTGTCACCAGAATGCGATCAAAGGTCGATTCGCCGGATGTCGGGCCGACTCCGTCCGCTGTCACCGTAACAATATTCGAAAGCCCCATGCGGGTGAATCGTTGTGTCGCCTGTTCGCTCAGTGTGCGATAGCGATCCATTGTCACCACACGCTCGACAATGCGTGACATCACGGCGGCGGTAAAACCCGAACCCGTGCCGATTTCAAGCACCCGCTGACCTGGCTGAAGACCCAGCAGATGGATCATCTTCACGCTCAGATCGACGCCTTCCATATACTCCCCGCAATCAATTGGTATCGTGCGCGCCGAATAGGCAGCGTCCTTGAATGCCGGCGGCGTGAATTGGCTGCGTGGCGTTTTCTCCAGCGCCATCATCAATTGCTTGCTGGTGATACCCTCGGTTCGCGAGCGCAGAACCAGCGAGGCAAACCCTTCCCGTTCAGACAGATTGTTATTCAAGCAAGGGCCTCCGCCACCTGCTGCAGCAGGTCATGATCTGTCATATCCAGCTTCAGCGGCGTCACGGAAATACTTTTGTTCGATATTGCGGCCAGATCTGTTCCGGCTTCGAACTCCTGGGCTTTCTGCGCAAAGCGCAACCAGTAATAGGGAAAACCGCGTCCGTCCTCGCGGCGTTCAATATTGATGGAATGAACAAGTTTGCCCTGAGTGGCCACCACGGTGTCGGTCACCGCTTTCGGATCGCAACTTGGGAAATTGACGTTTAGAAAGGTTCCGGCCGGCAGATCAATATCAATGAGTTTCTTCAGCAATTCCGGCGCAAGCGCTTCTGTCGTCTCCCAAGGGACGACACGGCCGTCAGCCCAGCCATAGGCCTGACTGAGTGCGATGGAACGAATGCCCAGCAGCGTGCCTTCGATGGCCCCGGCAACCGTTCCCGAATAGGTGACACCGTCGGCGACATTCACGCCGGAATTTACACCGGACAAAATCAGATCCGGCGGTGTGTCCAGAACATCGCGCACAGCCATGATCACACAATCTGTCGGAGTCCCGCGCAAGGCAAAGTGCCGATCTGACACTTCACGCAATCTGAGAGGTTCAGACAAGGTCAGAGAATGGGCAAGACCGCTCTGGTCCGTCTCCGGAGCAACGACCCAGATGTCATCGGAGATCGTGCGGGCAACCCGTTCCAACACGGCCAACCCTTCCGCATGGATTCCATCATCATTGGTCAACAAAATGCGCATTGGCTATTTCACTCTTCTCAACTGGCCTTTTCGATGCGGGTCAAACCACCGGTATAGGGCAGCAGAACATCGGGAATCGTAATGGAACCGTCTTCATTGAGATAGTTTTCCATAACAGCAATCAGCGCCCGGCCAACCGCAACGCCCGATCCATTCAATGTGTGCACGAATTGCGCGCCCTTTTCCCCCGCACTGCGGAAGCGCGTATTCATTCGGCGTGCCTGAAAATCTCCACACACGGAACAGGACGAGACCTCACGGTAGGTTTTTTGCCCTGGTAACCAGACTTCCAGATCGTAGGTCTTGCGCGCCCCAAATCCCATATCGCCGGTACACAATGTCATCACACGGTAATGCAGGCCCAACCGTTTCAACACCTCTTCAGCACAGGCCGTCATGCGCTCGTGTTCGCTGGTCGAACTTTCCGGATCGGTAATCGACACCAGCTCAACCTTGTTGAACTGGTGTTGCCGCAACATGCCGCGTGTATCACGACCGGCAGAACCGGCCTCAGACCGGAAACAGGGCGTCAGTGCGGTAAAGCGCAGCGGCAGCTTTTCCTTTTCCAGAATATCTTCCCGAACCAGATTGGTCAGTGGCACTTCTGCGGTCGGGATCATCCAGCGACCATCGGTTGTGCGAAACAGGTCTTCTGCAAATTTCGGCAATTGACCGGTACCAAACAATGCATCATCGCGAACCAGCAGCGGTGGCAGCACTTCCGTATAGCCGTGTTCACTGGTGTGCAGGTCAAGCATGAACTGTCCAAGCGCTCGCTCAAGCCGCGCCAACTGCCCCCGCAGAACGACAAAACGCGCACCGGACATCCGCGACGCCGCATCAAAATCCATCAGACCAAGCGCCTCACCAATGGAAAAATGTTCCTGCGGCGCATGATTCCAGCCAGGTTTTGTTCCCATCAGTCTGGTTTCGACATTATCGTTTTCGTCGTTCCCGACCGGTACGTCGTCCATGGGAAGATTAGGAATGGCAGAAAGCGCATCATGCAACTGGAGATCCAGCGATTTGACATCATCCTCACAGGCCTGCATCGAGCTCTTCAACAGCGCGACTTCTGCTTTCAACTTCGCGGCGGTCTCGCTGTCCTTTCGGCCCATCGCAGCACCAATTTCCTTGGATGCGGCATTGCGGCTGGATTGCAGTTCCTGCAATTGCTGTACACGGGAACGGCGCTCCTCATCGAGTGTGACAAGCATGGCTGAAAGAGGTTCAACACCGCGCTTTGCAAGCCCTGCATCAAACGCAGCGGCATTGTCCCGTATCCATTTTATATCAAGCATGATTCTGGCCTATTTTAAGCAGTCAGCCCTCAATGGAATTTGTGGTTCAAGACAATGGTTGACTGCTGTGAGATTGCGCTAGGGTGAAGGCGTCTCAGAGGATTCACCCTCGTCACCTGACTCTGGGTCACCGTCGCCGTCGCCGTCGAGATCTTCTCTGGCTTTGCGTTCTGCACGCTGTCTTTCCACGATTCGAGCCGCATAAATGGCGATCTCGTAAAGAAGGATCGTCGGCAGCGCCAGACCGATCTGACTTGCAGGATCGGGCGGTGTCAAAATGGCAGCAGCGATAAAGGCGGCGACAATCGCATATTTGCGTTTGTCAGCCAGCCCCTTGGCCGAGACCAGACCGGCACGCGCCAGCAAGGTCGTCACCACCGGCAATTGAAAGACCAGACCAAATGCAAATATCAAAGTCATGATCAGATCGAGATATTCCGATACCTTCGGCAGCAACTCGATCGCAACATTGCTGCCATCAGCTGGTTGCTCCATCGCCAGAAAGAACCACAGAACCATCGGAATGAAGAAAAAATAGACCAGCGCTGCGCCAAGCAGAAACAGCAACGGCGAAGCAATCAGAAACGGCAGGAATGCCGAACGCTCATTCTTGTAGAGTCCTGGTGCAACGAACTTGTAAATCTGCGCGGCAATAAGCGGAAAAGCAATGATAAGGCCGCCAAACATGGCAATCTTGATCTGGGTGAAAAAGAATTCCTGCGGTGCCGTGTAGATGAGTTCGATCTGTCTGCCATCAAGGCCAGCCCACTGGACCGCCCAGGTAAAGGGCACGACAAGCAGATTGAACAATTGTTTGGCAAAGAAAAAGCAAACAAGAAATGCCACAAAGAAGCCGCCAACGGACCACAGCAAGCGTGCGCGCAGCTCAATCAGATGGGCAAGCAAAGGCTGTGCCGTATCATCCATATTTTCAGAGGTCACGGCTTGTCTCCACCGGTTTTAGCCGATCTGGCGGGCTTGGCGGCTGAGACGGGTTTGGTCGTCCTGGCGCTCGTCGTCTTGTTTGCAACCGCTGGCTTTTTAGCCGTCCCGGTTTTCTTTGCCGTTGCTGTTTTCTTTGCCGCAGCGGCTGGCGTCGCAGCCTTGCTGACTGGCGCCGCACTGGTGGCAGGCTTTTTAGCAGCCGTCTTTTTGGCAACAGGCCTTTTTGTAGCAGGTGCCTTGCTGGCAGGTGATGGGCTAGCAGTTGCTGGGCTAGCAGGTGCTGGCCCTTTGGCTGTCACCGGCTTTGCCTTTGCAACGGGCTGCTTGGCAGCTTTTGCCGCTTTCGGTTTCACTCCGTCACCAACATCTTTTTGTGCCGCAGCAGAAACCGGCTTTGGTTTGGTTTGAGCCGCTGGAGCCGGTGTTTCAGGCGCTTTCGCGACCGTCTCAGCGGGCTTGGTATCCGGCTCTTTCATTGCCTTGTCGAGATCGGACTTGATGCTTTTGCCGGCATCACGCAGTGGATCAATCACATCCTTGAGAAGGTTCTTCGGGTTGAGTTGCTGGGCGTCGGAGATCACTTTACTCACATCGCCCAGCTCGGCTTCCTTCAGAGCATCATCAAACTGGCTTCGAAAATCACCGGCCATTGATCTGAGCTTACGGGTTGTTTTCCCGAACGTGCGCAGCATTGCTGGCAGGTCTTTCGGCCCAACGACAATTATTAAAACCAGCGCCACGACCAGAAGTTCCGGCCAGCCTAGATCAAACATAGATGCAACTCCGCGCAGTGTTCACTGCGACCAACAGGCATTAAAAAAGAACAATGACGACCATAGCGGCCTGATCAGCTCTTCTCACCTGTTTTTTCATCGACCTTGTGCTCAACCGTCTTGGAAGAATCGTCATTCTCATCGTCGCCCATTCCCTTGCGGAAACTTTTAATGCCCTTGGCAACATCACCCATTAGTTCGGGTATCTTGCCGCGACCGAAGAGCAAGAGCACCACGACCAGAACGATCAACCAGTGCCAAATGCTGAAACTACCCATACTCACGTCTCCCTGAGGATTTCTTTTCACTGATGTAGGTTATTTAAACCCACTTTCAAACATCATTATGTCATGCTCGTTAACGCAAAGCGTCACGTCACGCAATCCAGACTTCAGTTGACCGGCACGAATTCGGGCTTGAATCACCTGCTCGGTCCCCGGAACTGCAAGCCCGATATGCTCTACAACACCCAGAAAACGCCTGAAAATGATGCGTGCCGGTATGTTGCCGCCTTCTTCTTCTATTTCCACACTCGGCAACCTGAATGCCACTGACACCGCCTGGCCTTCCTGGAAGGACGGCGCAGCAAAAATGCCCAGGGGCGTATCGACTCGCCCTGATTGCACTTTACACTCAAAAGAATTGAGCTCTGAAAAGAAGGCTGCGGTGAACAGATTGACCGGGCGATAATAGAGATCCTCTGCTGTGCCGACCTGCACCAACTGTCCGTCGTTGAGCAGTGCAATGCGATCAGCCATGCGCATCGCTTCTTCCGCATCATGTGTGACCATGAGCGCTGTTGCGCGGGTTTCACGCAAGATTGCCAATGTTTCGTCGCGCACCGTATCTTTCAAGCGCGAATCAAGCCCGGAAAAAGGTTCATCCATCAAAAGAACGGATGGACGCGGAGACAGGGCTCGTGCAAGCGCAACCCGCTGTTGTTCGCCACCCGAAAGCGCGTGTGGGAACTGGTCAGCCAGGTCAGACAGACCGACCCGTTGCAATGCGACAAGAGCCTGCTTTTTTGATTCCGCTTGAGAAAGGGCATTCAAACCGAACCGGACATTCTCGAACACATTCATATGCGGGAAAAGTGCAAAGTCCTGAAACATCAGCCCAACGCCGCGTTGCTCCGGTGGAATAAAGACATCGGGGCCGGATATCTCCCGCTTGTTCAGCAGGATTCGCCCCTGTCTGGGTTCCTCCAGCCCGGCAGCAAGACGCAGCAAGGTGGTTTTTCCAGACCCGGACGGCCCCAACAGGCACAAAAGCTCACCGGGAGCCGCAATCAGCGACACACCACGCAATGTCTGCTGCCCCTGATAGTCATGCTCGATATTCTCAAAGGCAAGCTCGGAGGCGAATGCAACGCCGGCACTGGGTTGTGGATGATGTTTCACGGAGGCTGCAGTCACCTGTCACTCTCTACCTGGGGCCGATGCAGAAGACACCGGTTCGGTGCATTCCATGTTTGCCCCATTGTGCTGCACAATACAGGCGTCTCATATTGAAAGCACTAGTCGTCTTCTTCACCCATCGGTGTCAAGAGCCCCAGCTCTTCCAGATCCATCTGGGTGATGGGATCCTCGTCATCTGTCAGTTCGTCATCTGCCGGTGGCACGGGCACCCGGAAGTTTGACGGTATGCGCGCGGAAAGCAAACCAGCCCCCTTGAGCTCATCCATCCCCGGAAGATCGCGCAATTCTTCCAAACCAAAATGATCCAGAAATTCCACTGTCGTGCCATAGGTCACCGGGCGACCTGGGGTGCGACGACGTCCCCGCATCCTGATCCAGCCCGATTCCAACAGGACATCCAATGTCCCCCGTGAGGTCGCAACCCCTCTGATTTCCTCTATCTCCGCTCTGGTTACGGGTTGATGATAGGCCGTGATGGACAGAACCTCGAGCGCAGCCCGGGACAATTTGCGGACATCCGTCTGATCACGATGAATGAGAAAGGACAGATCTGCGGCCGTTCGGAAAGCCCAATTGCCACCAACGCGAAGCAGATTGACCCCACGAAGCCCATAAAAGCCCGAAAGTCGTTTCATCACCATGCGGACATTGGTGCCATCAGGCAGCTTTTCAGCAATCAACCGTTCGGAAACCGGTTCAGCCGATGCAAACACCATTGCCTCGGCAATGCGCTCGGCCTCATGCATGGCCCTGATGGCTGCTTCACTTCTATCTGCGGCCTCGGAGTCACCGGGTTCATCGTCGAATGGCACTATTTGCGCCTGTGTGCCTTCAGACATTCTGCTTTACCTCTTGAGCATTCTCGTTTCCGGATCCGGAGCCTTCCTGGGGCTTTCCCCGTCGCAAATAGATGGGCGAGAAAGCCATTTCCTGACGAATTTCAAGCTGCCCTTCCCTGACCAACTCCAGCGTCGCTGCAAAAGAACTGGCAATTGCGGTCGCCCGTTCTTCAGGATCACTCAGATAACGGATGAGATATTGTTCAAGCGCAGTCCATTCATCAGGCAACTCACCAATAAGGCGCTGCAAAATGACCCGCGCGTCACTCAAAGACCAGACGCGGCGTCGGGAAATCGTGACCTCCGAAACCGACTGGCGCTGGCGCATTCCAGAATAGGTATTGAGCAAATCGTAAAGGGTCGCGTCAAACTTGGATTTCTTTTCAACGACAACCAGTTCGGGATTGCCCCGCGCAAAGACATCACGGCCCAGTCTGTTCCGGTTGACCAGCCGGGTTGCGGCATCTCTCATGGCTTCGAGCCGCTTGAGACGGAAGGCCAGTTGAGCCGCCATTTCCTCCCCGCTTGGCTCGTCACTGTCTGCTTTTTGCGGGATCAGCAGTTTGGACTTCAGGAAGGCCAGCCACGCAGCCATGACGAGGTAATCAGCGGCCAGCTCCAGACGCACGCGCCGGGCACGATCAACAAAAACAAGATATTGCTCGACCAATGCCAGAACTGAAATACGCGCAAGGTCCACCTTCTGGTTCCTGGCCAGATGCAGCAAAAGGTCAAGCGGTCCCTCAAAGCCGTCAATATCGATGACCAGTGCCGGTTCACTCAGGCCGCGATCAACGGAATCAGCGTTTTCCCACAGGCGATCCATCGGTGCTTTTGCCCCGGCCGGTACCGTCTGTTTTTTCAACGCATTCGCCATATAAATCGACCTTTCCGGTCACCCAACGAGAGGTCCATGCTCCGCAAGAAGTTCTGCAAATTCACCACGCAGCGCATGCTCATCCGCATCGTCGACCTTGCCGGTAAGCTTCATGACCCTGTCAGCCCTGTCCGCAGAAACACCTGTTAGGACTGGTGTATGGCCGCAGATCGCCGTCATTTCCGACATGTCACCATTGCAATGCAGAATGACATCGCACCCCGCGCCGAAGATTGCACCAGCCTTTGTTGCGAAATCCCCAGAAAGTGCTTTCATTGAAACATCATCCGACATCAACAGCCCGTCAAAACCGATCTGTTGGCGAATGATTTGCTTGATGATCACAGCCGATGATGTCGCCGGAGCTGTCGCATCCAGCATGGCGTAAACGATATGGGCTGTCATCGCCATGGGCGCATCGCGAAGCGCCCGGAACGGAACGAAGTCACACGCCGTCAATTCTTCCAGTGAGGCATTCACAACAGGCAGATCAAAGTGGGAATCAACCGTTGCACGGCCATGACCGGGCATGTGCTTGATCACCGGCAGGACGCCACCGGCCATCAGGCCATCCATGGTCTGCCTGCCAAGTTCGGCAACGGCAGTCGGATCATTGCAATAGGCTCTGTTCCCAATGGCCTGATGGCCATCCCTGTCAGGCACATCGAGCACCGGCGCGCAATTGACCGATATGCCAAAGCGCGAAAGGTCGAAAGCATGCAGGCGTGCCATGATCCATGCCGCACGCAATCCCTTTTCCCGATCCCGCGCATGCAGGCCGCCAATCTTTGCGGCGGGCGGATAGTTCTGCACCATTGGTGGCTTGATGCGTTGAACCCGCCCCCCCTCCTGATCGATCAGCACCGGGGCATCCGGTCGACTGACACTTTGGCGCAATTCACAAATGAGATCAGTGAGTTGGTTCCTTTCGGAAATGTTGCGCGCGAAGAGTATGAAGCCCCACGGTCGTTCAGCACCATAGAAGGCTTTTTCGCTTGCCGTGAGCTTCAATCCGCTGCACCCAAGGATCATTGCTTTTGATTCGGTCATGCAAAATCATACACCGCCCTTAAGCAATACCAAAGGTGAGACCAGTTCTCCCAGAGGAATGTTGCAAGAGAAAAAGCTCTTTCAACAGGCGCTTTTCATGCATCACTCAGCAATCTCTCGTTGCTGAGTTACCGTGCGATAAAGCAGCTGCCACCCGCCGATTTATACCGCGCGCACAGATCACTGGCTTCGGATTTCGACCCGGCCAAAATCCGAACACGGTAAAAAACGCCTCGGTCGGGAATGACTGCGCGCTGAATATCCACGCCCTTGTCACCAATGATGGAAGCGTATCGCCGTGACAGGTTCTCATAGGATTTTCGCGCATCTTCTTCAGTTGGCTGCGACGAAATCTGCATCACATAACCACCGGCGTTGGACGTCGTTTCGCTTCCAGCCAGATTGCCGCGCTCGGTCACAGCTTCAACAATATTAACCGGTTGCTCCGCTGGGCGCGAAGATGGAACCGGCGCAACCATTGTGGTGCGCAAATCCGCCCCGGTGCCGCCTACGGTAGCTGCTACATCAGATCCGGCAGCACTGTTTTCGTTGGCTCCGGTTGCAGGCTTGACGTTTGGCAATGGCAAACTGCCCGAATCCTGCAGATTATCATCAATTGCAGGCAGCGCCGTCACTTGGGTTCCACCTGAATCAGAAGCCCCCGCAAGGGAAGAATTCAAGTTGCCCGACAAAGCCGCATCGGTGCCGACTGCCGGGATTTCAGACCCGCCCGATTGTTGACTGGCGACGTCCTGCGTCGCAGCAGGTGCAGGATCCTCACGCGCAACAATTGTCCCGTCTGGCTTGACAATCAATGTGCGCACTTTGCGCGGTGCAACGGTGTTGGCGGCAACGTCCGCCGCAGCAGGCTCCGTATCCGCTGTCGCTGTCAGTCGGTCTTCGGACTTGCCCAATGGCACAACGTTCACACCCCTGCCCTCGAGCGGCAGCGTATCGGGATCAAGGGTTCTTTGTACGACATCAACCGGTTCTTCGGTTGTGGTGATCAGATTTTGATCCTGCGAAGCTGAAGTATCGTTTCCGGAAACCTTGTCGTAGACGGCAAGATCCTGGTTTGGAACAGTTTTTCCACCCGGGTTTTCCGGTTTCACTTTCACCGGATCGCTGTCGGCGACGATGACGCGCGGCCCGTCTGCTGCGCCATCACTGCCAAGACTGCTGTTCCACAGATAGAAACCACCGCCACCGACAATGGCAATACCCAGCACAATAGAAGCCGCAATCAAACCACGGCGTCCTGAATTATCATTGTCAAAATTGTCAAAGGAATCGTAGTCAGGCGGAGCAAGATCATCATCCTGGAATTCGCCCTCGTCGAGGAAGTTTTCCTCGTCGTATTCATTTCCATAATTTTCGTCGCCATCGTCCAGATCGTAATCTGTCGAAAGGGTCTCCCCTGTGTCTCGCTCATCAACGGCGGCTGACGCGCCCATGGCAGCGATTTGCGCACCAAAACCGGCATCATCAGTCTCTTCTGGCAGCATTTCCCTGTCCAGATCCAGATCATCATCGGAAACAGGAGCAGGCTCCTCACCCACTTCATATTGCGGTCCGCTATCGACTGCATATTGCGGCTCTGAGATATCGGCCAGTTCATCCTCCAGAAGAAGGTTGAACTCATCACTTTGCAGAGCACTGTCAAAATCTTCTTCGTCCTGAAATTCTGTCAGTTCAAGCTCAGCCATCGCCTCCGGCAAGGCATCGGACTCGGATATATCCGTTGGATCGAAAGGAATTTCCTCCTCGACCTGTACCGTCTCCTCAGGCTGTTTTTCACTCTCATAGAGGCCGGCGAGAAGAGCGGCGGTAATATCACCTTGAGCGGGAGCAGCCGAGCGTGGTTTTGCGGCGTCAATATCCTGCTGAAGCCTGTCAAAAGCGCCGGCCAGATCCTCGCTCTCCGTCAACGGCACCACAGGCTCGGATACGGCAGCTGGCACGTCATCGGCAACCGGCATTGCCGGTGTGGACGCAGGCGCAGCAGGCGTTTGTCGCGTCGACATTTCGGAAGTTGGTGACACGGGCGCGGGTGGAACCTGTGCCTGAGGAACCGTTGCCTGAGAAACTGGTGCCTGAGGAACCGGTGCCTGAGAAACTGCCGTCGGCCTGGCTGACGCCTGAGAAACGGGCGTTGGCGAAACCGGTGTCTCTGAACTTGGCGCTCGGTAAACAGGAGCCGGCGCAACCGGTGCCGCGGCAACTCTCGCTTGAGAGACAGGCGACGGCGAATCTGGTGCCGGTGAATTTTGTACCGAAGAACCTGGCGCCGGTGAACTTGGTGCCCGTGAACTTGGTGTTGAAGAACCTGGCGCCGGAGTACCTGGCGCCGAAGTGTGTGATGGTGGCGAAACTGGTGCGGGTGCGGGTGGTTCCACACGGCCCTTGCCTTCCAGGGCCGAAAACGCTGCCTGCAACTCTGCTTCAAGGCTTGTTACATTGGGTTCAGGTTGCGCAGACGCATGCGGCCATGCTTCAGATGCATCCGAACGGCCACTTTTCACGGACTGGCTGGATACAGTCGTGCTACCAGGCGTTGTTGCCCGACCATCCCGACCTGCGGCATTCGCATCAATATCCGGCAGTTCCGAAGCTGCCTCATCCAGATTGAAATCGGCAGCGTCATCGCCATCAATTTCAAGCTCACGCATCAGTTCAGCCTCAAGGTCAAACTCCCCATCGGAATTCATGACCTCTGTCTCACTGTCAATCGAATTATCTTTGTCATCATCAAACCCAACGATACGTGCGAGCTCAGAAAACGGATCATCATTTTTCCGGCCGCCCGCCGTCTTCTGATATTTCTCAGGATCGTTACTTTCGGTCATACTGTATACTCACATGCATAGAGCAATTTTACATGCCAGTACAATGTGGGCAAAAGGTGACACTCATCGCATCTCCACAGGCGCGTTCGTTCCCGTAATCGACAAGCCCGATTTCAACACGGTGGCAACCGCCTTTACCAACCCAAGTCTGGCCAAACTCAATTGTAAATTATTATCGTTAATAAACCGCAACTCTTTTGAATCTTTACCTTTATTCCAGTGAGCGTGGAAGGCGCTGGCCAGATCATAGAGGTAGAATGCGATTTTGTGCGGCTCATGCACCGCCGCTGCACTTTCCACAATTCTGGGGAATTCGGCAAGTTTTCCGATCAGTTGCATTTCACTTGCATCACTGATGTGATCAGCGATCGCCTTTGAAAAATCAACCGAATCAATATCAACATCGGGAAATGCCTGTGCTGCCTGTCGAAATACGGAATGACAGCGCGCATGTGCATATTGCACATAGAACACCGGATTGTCCTTGGATTGTTCCGTCACCTTGGCAAAATCAAAATCAAGTGGTTCGGAACTCTTGCGATAAAGCATCATGAACCGAACGGAATCACTTCCGACTTCATCCACAACCTCACGTAGGGTTACAAAATCACCGGATCGTTTCGACATGCGCACCGGTTCGCCCTCACGATAAAGCTTGACCAGTTGACACAGCAGGACGGTGAGCTTCGATTTGCCAGCCGAAACGGCCTTGGCGACCGCCTCCAGCCGTTTGACATAACCACCGTGATCTGCGCCGAGCACATAGATCATTTCCTCGAACCCGCGCTCGAACTTGTCGTGGAAATAGGCCACATCTGCGGCAAAATAGGTATAGGATCCATCAGACTTGATCAGCGGCCGGTCAATATCATCACCCACATCAGTGGACTTGAACAGGGTTTGCTCACGGTCTTCCCAATCCGTCGGCAATTGTCCCTTGGGCGGTGGCAATGTGCCTTTGTAGACATGGCCCTTGAACGTCAGGTCATTGATTGCCTCACGGATCGCCTTTGCGCCATCGTCATGCAAAGTCCGCTCGGAGAAAAACACATCATGCACAACGTGGAGTGATGCCAGGTCTGCGCGGATCATATCCATCATCGCATCAATGGCCGCATCCTTGACGATCGGCATCCAGTCCGCTTCCGCCATGGAACGCAATTTGATGCCAAACCGCTCGGCCAGGAGTTTGCCGACCGGAACCAGATAGTCTCCAGGATAGAGTCCGGCTGGAATCTCGGATATCTTTTCGCCCAGCGCTTCCCGGTAACGAAGAAATACGGAACGGGCCAGCACATCAATTTGCGAACCGGCATCATTGATATAATATTCCTTGGTAACGTCATAACCGCTGAATGTCAGAAGATTGGCAAGCGTGTCACCGACGACGGCTCCACGACAATGGCCAACATGCATCGGACCAGTGGGATTGGCAGAAACATATTCAACGTTGATTTTGCGACCTTCTCCCATCGTGCTGCGTCCGAAACTGTCGCCGGCTGCAATCATCTGGGACAACGTGCGCTGCCAGAAGACCGCAGACAGCTTCATATTGATAAAACCCGGTCCGGCAACGGACACCGACTCGATATCGGCGTCCCTCTCCAGAATGCGCGAAATATCCTCCGCAAGGGCGCGCGGCGTTGTTCCAAGCAATTTTGCAAGCACCATGGCGGCATTTGTCGCCACGTCCCCATGACTGGGATCACGGGGCGGCTCGATTGCCACACGCTCAAAGCTGATGGGGCCATCATGGTTCTGGATCTGATCCAGGGCTTGAAGCGCATCGACAACGCGCTTTTCAAAGTCTTTGAAAAGATTCATAAGTTCCATCCGGGAAACGCCGTACGCGGGAGTGCACCCCTTCGTATCCGGCAAGGTTTTTGCGGTGACTAACGCAATTCAGGTGTGTGGTCAAACATTGCCCGATGCTGTGTGACGGCGAATGTATCCGTCATTCCCGCCAGATAATCGGCTACACGCCGAGCAACCTCGCCACGATCAAGCCCATCCACATCATCAGCCCAGTGCCCGCCCATCAATTGCGGTTGCTCCATATAGGCATGGAAAATATCATTCACGATGGTTGAAGCCTGCTCGCGAACCCGCATGACATCGGCATGCCGATACATGTGTTCATGGAGAAATGATTTTATGCTCCGATCGGCAATCTGCATTGTTTCGGAAAACTGCGCCACAGCCATGCCTGCATGGCGAATGTCGTCCGCGCTATTGGGAGCAATGCGGGACAGGTTTGTCTGTGCTGTTGAAATGACATCCTCAACCATGATCGTTATCTGCCTGCGCATGATTTCATGGGTGGTTCGACTGTCTTCAAGTCCTGGATAAAGATCCCGGACTGTTTTCAGCAAATCATGCAGAAAAGGCACGTCCTCAAGCATTTCAAACGTCAGCAATCCGCTGCGCAGGCCATCATCGATATCATGCGTATTGTAGGCGATGTCATCGGCAATGGCCGCCACCTGCGCTTCCAGGCTGGCAAATGTTGCAAGCTCGAGATCCTGCAACTTGCAATAGTCGAGGATCGGTTGCGGCACCGCGGATTTCAGGCCCTTTCCCTCGCAATCGGTCAAGGGACCGTTGTGTTTGGCCAGTCCCTCAAGGCTTTCCCAGGTCAGATTGAGCCCGTCGAACATCGCATAGCGACGCTCCAGTTGCGTGACGATACGCAAGGACTGTGCGTTATGGTCAAAGCCGCCATAATCCTTCATCAAGGCATTGAGGGCATCCTCGCCGGTATGACCAAAGGGCGTATGGCCAAAATCATGGACCAGCGCCACACCCTCTGCAAGATCCTCATCAAGCTTCAGTGCGCGGGCCAAGGCACGGGCAATCTGGGCAACTTCAATCGTATGAGTCAGTCTGGTGCGATAGTGATCACCCTCATGGGCGACAAAAACCTGGGTCTTGTGCTTCAAACGACGAAATGCCGTTGTATGAATGATGCGATCTCTGTCACGCTGAAATTCAGATCGTGTGAGACTTGAATTTTCCGGGTAAAGCCTGCCCCTGCTGTGGAAAGGGTTGCTTGCCCATGCGGCGCGCTCACCCGTTCCGAAGCCCAATGCACTTTGATCAACTGTCAATGTTCCGCCTTCCCCGTTGACGCGGCCTGTTGTTGTTCATACCTATAGGACAACAATGTTCAATCGTTATATCTCCGGGCTCATTTCCCGGTCAGGAGGTTTGCATGACACAGACAAGTACAAAGCCCATGAATCAAGTGACCCTGTCCGACGCTGCTGCCAGCCGCATCGCCGATATCCTTGCATTGGAGAGCGGCAAGTCTGCCCTTCGTGTGTCGGTGGAGGGCGGAGGATGCTCCGGCTTTTCCTACAAATTCGATCTTGCCGATGACCCCGATGATGACGACCTGGTCCTGGAAAAGGGCAAAGCCCGCGTCCTGATCGATTCGCTGTCACTGGTTTACATGGGCGGATCCGAGATAGATTTCGTCGACAATCTGCTGGGGCAGTCCTTTCAGATAAACAATCCCAACGCAATAGCGTCCTGTGGCTGTGGAACCAGCTTCACGGTTTAACGGTCGGTTCAATGAAAATAGCCAGTTGGAATATTAACGGGATCAAGGCGCGCCTTGACAATCTTTTGAACTGGCTCGCAGAAAGCCAGCCGGACATCGCCTGCCTTCAGGAGGTCAAGTCGGTCGACGAGAATTTTCCGCGCGAACCGATCGAGGCACTCGGCTATCATGTTGAGACACACGGACAGAAGGGTTTCAACGGTGTCGCCCTGCTGTCAAAAATGCGGTCCGACGAGATCAATCGCGGCCTGCCCATGCTGCCAGGCAGCCAGATAGAAGATGAACAGGCGCGTTTCATCGAAGGTGTCTATTCGGTCAAGTCAGGGGTGATCCGGGTCGTTTCACTCTACCTGCCCAATGGCAATCCGGTGGATACGGAAAAGTTCCCCTATAAACTCGAATGGATGGAACGCCTGCAGCATTGGGCGGAAGAACGTTTGTCTCTGGAGGAACCACTGGTTCTGGCAGGCGATTACAATGTTATTCCCGAACCCTATGATTGCCGGGACCCGGCCCAGTGGGAAGGCGACGCGCTCTACCATGAAAAAAGCCGCTCGGCTCTGCGGCGCCTGGAAAATCTCGGCTTCACGGAAACCATTCGAAACACCACGGATGCAGTCAAGGTCTATTCATTCTGGGATTATCAGGCCGGTGCCTGGCCAAAGAACAACGGCATTCGCATTGACCACCTGATGCTGTCACCGGAAGCCGCAAACCGGTTGCAATCTGCAGATATTGAAAAACATGTGCGCGGCTGGGAAAAACCGTCCGACCATGTGCCAGTGATTGCACAACTTGATTTCGAAGCCGCTTGAGAACAAAATCAGCATTGGCTTCGTAAAGCCTGCCTTGTCCAGTACAGCGATCCCGTTTTTTGAAACAACCGACAGGGACAGACGGGCTAACCGGCCAGTTCTGCAACAAGTTCCGCGGTTGTCACCTGACGGCAATAGCCTCGAATTGTCGCCAGGGAATGGTCCTGTCGTTCCTGACTGTAGGTCATACAGGCATCACTCACCAATGTGACGAGATACCCCAGATCACAGGCGTCGCGCACAGCGCCTTCCACACATTGGTCCGTGATGAGGCCCGAGATCACCAATTGCCGGACGCCAAGATTGCGCAAAATGTAGTCAATATGGGTCGAAATGAAGACCGATGAAGAGGTTTTGGACAGGACGATTTCGTCGTCGCCTGGCGCGATTGCATCAAGCACTTTCCCGTCCCAGGATCCCTTGGCAACATTGAAGCCGGTAATCTTGTAGTCCAGGCTTCTGTCACGACCATCCTTTGTCAGGCTTTCAATGGTCGTATACATCACTTCGACACCAGCATCCCTGCAGGCCGCTTGAAGCTTTTGCATATTGGGTAGAGTTTCAGCTTCCAACCTGTTGAAAAACCAACCATATTTCTCTTCAAACTCGGCCTTTGAAATATCCTTGAATTCCCCCCCGTCACGCCGCGCACAGAAATTCTGCACATCAATGTAGAGCAAAGCGGACTGGGCCGGCTCGAGTGGCTGATTACGAGTCAGTTGCATTGTGTTGCTCCATGAAACAGGAAATGAGCCGATACAGGCGTTCTGCCCAGAGCGCACTGCCTTCGTTTGTGTCAATGTGATCGTTGCGGATTTCAATCAGACAATGGGGAATTTTGCGCGGTTCCGCACAGACCGGAATGTACCAGTCTGTTGGATCCTCAATGCTATAGGGCTCGTTTTTTCCAATCTTCAATTGTGGAAACATTTCATGACACAGCGCGGCAAGTTGCTCACCCTGGCTGCAATTGTCCCGATAGAGAAAGGCGATATCCCAAGGCCGATACAGGCCATCCATTTGCGGTGTAAAACTGTGGATTGAATAGGTGAATTCGATATGTCTCTGCGCAATCTGCGACGCGCAAAGTGCCGCATAGGGATCGAAGATGGCGTTTGCACGCTGTTCTCGAGCCCGGTCAGACAGACCGGCGTTACCAGGTATCCGGATGCTATCGCTGATTTCCGGTATTGATTGCGGCGTACCCACAGGGCGATTGCAGTCAATCACCAACCTGCTGTAGCGCTGCAATATCAATGCACACCCAAATCGGCGGGCCAGGTCCCGCGCCACCACTGCAGCACCAATATCATAGGCTATGTGCAGGCGACGCTGATCGTCCGACAGGCCCAGGTCTCCAAGTTCATGCGGTATCGCCTGCCCTGCATGCTCACAAACCAGCAACAGCGGGCTGGCGGACCCTTCATTCATCAATTCGATTGGTTCAGGATCGATGCCCTGCCCCGGCAATTCAGCCTCACTCGAATGCTCAACCGTTTTATCCAAGACAAACTCCGATCAAAATCCCGCATACATTTGTGTATGGAAGGGAAATTATATTGTCAACATCACATATATTGCCTCTATTGACACATTAATTACATTGCCCCTATGCTGACACAATGCAGGGAAAGCCGAGAGCCATACGATGCAGATCAGGCAACGAATTGAAGAACTTGATGCTCATCTCACGCCTGCAGAACGCAAATTGACCTCTGTCTTGTTGGCAGACTATCCCTTTGCCGGCCTTGAACCCATTCACGACCTGTCGCAACGCGCTCATGTCTCCGCTCCCTCCATTTCGCGTTTTGTCAGCAAATTGGGTTTTGCAGGATTTCAGGAATTTCAACAAAAGCTTGTTCGTGAACTCAAGCAAGGCCAGCAATCGCCCATCGACCTGCGCCAGGGCAGCGCAATTGATGATGATGCGCCACTGGCCTCCTACATAAGCAGGGTTCAAACGCTCAATACGGAATTGATCGAGAGTGTCACACCAGCCCAGTTCGACCGGATCTGCACTGTGCTGGGTGATCCCAAACGCCGCATATTCATGATCGGTGGCCGGATGAGCGATAGTATCGCGTCATTTTTCGCCAAACATCTAAGTCAGATCCGCAGGGATGTTTCTCACATCTCGTCAGACATGGAACAATGGCCGGACTATCTTTTGCGCATGCGCCCGTCGGATATTGTGCTGATCATCGATTTCCGACGCTACCAATCAAGTCTCACGCAATTGTCAGAACGGGCGCGATCCCGCAAAGCCCATACAATCATCATCACCGACAAGTGGATCTCGCCCGCCGCCAAGGGGGCACATGAACTTGTTTCAATTCCCATTGATTCCGGAACGCTCTGGGACAGCTATGTCTCGGCGTTTGCGCTTGTCGAAGCTTTCCTCGTTCCCTTGGCTGAGCGCGATTGGGAAATGACAAAAAACAGAATCGCGGATTGGGACGCTTTGCGCGATAACGAACACGGCGGCTCGCTGATTGGATCTATCGAATGAAAACAGGTGATGAAGACACGCTGGTTTTTGTCGGAACGTCAGATCTGGCAGGTATCGTGCGTGGCAAATCCTTTCCCAAATCAGAGTGGAAGAAAAGATGTGTCAATGGCGTCGGCTGGACGCCAACCAATGTGCAAATCACCTGTTTCGATAGTATTTCAGAAAGCCCGTTTGGAGCCCTGGGCGATCTGGCATTGATCCCGGATCCTCAAACCCGCATTCAGGTGGACATCGCCAATCGCCCTCTGGATTTTGCCCTCGGGAATATTTGCAGTCTGGAAGGCAAACCCTGGGCCTTTTGCACACGATCAGTGGCACAGCGTGCCCTAGAGGAATTTCATCAAACGACACAGGCACATGTTCTCGCTGCATTTGAACATGAATTCCAGATCAAGGGCCTGCCACCGCGACCGGGCGATGCCTTTGGCCTGAAGGGGTTTCGCGACGCCCAAAGCTGGGCCGAACCATTGTTGGCAGCTCTGCGCGAGACCGATTGCGCACCCGACACCTTCATGAAGGAATATGGTCCTGCTCAGTATGAACTGACCAACAAGCCCTCACCCGGGATAACAGCGGCTGACAATGCCGTTATCCTGCGGGTACTTGCTGATGACATCATCCGCGGGTTTGGTGTGAAGCCAAGCTTCTCGCCCATTCTGGATCCGGAGAGTGTCGGCAATGGCGTTCACATCCATTTCAGCTTTCTCGACACTGAAGGTGCGCCGCTGACCTATGATGGCGATAACCCCTACGGCATGAGTACGCTGACGAGACACTTCATCGGTGGCCTGTTGAAATATCTCGATCAGATTTTGGCCATCCTTGCACCCTCGGAAATCAGTTATCTGCGCCTGACCCCGCATCGCTGGAGTGCAGCCTTCAACAATCTGGGATACCGCGACCGTGAAGCGTCGGTCAGGATTTGCCCGGTCTCGTCCAGGGATGAGAAGACCCGGGCAGGTCAGTACAATTTCGAAATACGGGCCGTCGACGCAGCCTGCAGTCCGCATCTTGCCTTTGCAGCCCTGCTTTTTGCCGGCACGCAAGGCATCAAAGACAAGATCGAACCACCAGAGCCGACGCAGCAGGATCTGTCTATGAAAAACACGCAGGAGCTTGCCGACATGGGATTCAAGCGATTGCCGCAAAGCCTGAGCGAGGCCCTCGACCTTTTCAGTGCCTCCGATGTCGTCCGCAACTGGTTCACCGATGAATTTGTAGATGTTTATGTGGCGCACAAGCGCGGAGAACTCGCACAACTTGAAGGCCTCGAATGGTCTGAAAAGTGCGATCGCTACAAAGGCGTTTATTGAAATGCTGCAGATCCAGAACGTTTCGAAGAATTTTGATGGGGTCAAAGCCGTCGATGACGTGACCTTCACGGTGGAAAACAATGAAATCCACGGACTGATTGGTCCGAACGGGGCAGGCAAGACGACGATGATCAATCTGATCTCCGGGCTCCTGTCCGTCAGCAGCGGTCAAATCATCATCGATGATGTGCCCATTCACAAGATGGCCGCAGAAGCCCGCGCGCGGCTTGGCATAGCACGGACGTTTCAGAATCTGCGGCTGTTCCGCAATCTCTCTGTCAGAAGAAATATTGAAGTCGCCGAAATCCATGCACGCGACAAGGGTGCCAGCGACCCTGCCCTGATCGAAGATGCCATTGATCGCTTCGGCCTGCGCAGTTCGCTTGAAGAGGCACCGGGCAGCTTGCCCTACGGGCAGATGCGACGACTGGAGATCGTGCGTGCTCTGGCCCTGCGTCCCAAGGTGTTGATGCTGGACGAACCTGCGGCAGGCATGAACTCCGAAGAAACCGGTGCACTTTTTGAAAACCTGACCTGGCTGCGCGAAAGACATCCGTGCGCCATTGTCCTTATCGAACACGATCTGACATTCATCATGTCTGCTTGCGAGAAGCTGACAGTCATGAATATGGGCAGCCTGTTGGCCTCCGGGTTGCCGCAAGATGTCACGAAAAATCAGGAGGTCATCAATGCCTATCTAGGGCAAGGCAACAAAGACCAACAGGAGCGGAACAAATGAAAAAGCGATACATCATAAAAACACTCATGCTTTCCACAGCAATGTCCATGGGATTCATGACAGCGGGAGCGCTGGCTGAAGACGTGATCAAAATCGGATTGCCGGTGCCTTTGACCGGTGATTTTGCAGCCTATAATGAAGTGGACGGCGCGCGCTGCATGGCTGAGATGATCAACCGCGAAGGCGGCGTCGACGGCAAGAAGTTCGAGTTGCTCATTCAGGACACAGGCTCCGATACGCAGACCGCAATTTCCCTGACCGAGAAATTCCTCGGTGAAGGCATTGTCGCACTGGGCACCATTCCATTTTCCGATACCATGATTCCTGTGGCGCAGATTGCCGGTGCACAGGGCGTTTCGGTCATTCAATCGCAAAGCACACAGGTCGAAATGCATAGCGGTGTGGTCGACAATTTCCTCACCAATGTCGCGCCCGATCCCTATACAGCAGCCGCTGCAGCGAATTACGCTCTTTCACAGGGCGTCAAGAATGTCGCTATCTTCACCTCTGATGAAGGTGGTTCGTGGTCAGCAAGGACCCCGCAATGGTTTGCCGAAGTGATCGAGGCAAATGGCGGCAAGCTGCAGACGACTTTGAACTACAGTTCCGGCACCACGGACTGGAGCCCGCAAATCGCTGAACTCAAGGCGCTCGATCCAGCACCGGACGCCGTCTATATTTCCTGGGCAATGCCGGATATTGGCATTTTGATCCGGCAGATGCGCTCTGCCGGCCTTGACGCCTGGGTTGTCGGTTCCGACGGCTTCGACGATCCGTCACTGGACGCCCTGGCAGGTGATGACCCGACCGTTCTGGACAAAGTGTTCTTCGGCACTCTGGCTCCTGCCGTACCCGGCAGCCGCATCGACGAATTCCAGAAGCAATGCGCCGAGATTGACATGGAGGTAAGCGGTCTCTTTCCCTCGCTCGGTGCTGACATGATCAAGATTGTTGCCTATGGCGTCAAAGCCTCTGGCTCGATCGATCCGGTGGCTATTCGTGAAGCCATCCGCAGCGCCAAGGAAATCCCGGTCATGTCGGTGGAAAGCATCACCTTTGACGGCACAAACAGCTACGCGCTGCGTGAGATTCCGGTTATCGGATTCAAGGATGGCAAACGTGTTGTTCTAAGTCAGGAGATTCCGGCCAATGTGCCAAGCTGGCCATAAGGCGCAATGACAACACCTCCCCCGGGATCAACTCCCGGGGGGAAACCACCTTCGGAATGGAAACCATGCTGCAGATTGAATCGTTGAAGGTATTCCATGGGCCCATTGAGGCCGTGCACGGAATCGACATCAATGTCCCCGAGGGCAAATGTGTGACCCTTCTGGGTACAAATGGAGCCGGCAAGACGTCGACACTGTCGTCGATCACCGGCACGGCCCGCGCGACCGGCACGATCCGCCTTGATGGCAAGGATATTTCACGGCTCTCGATCGAAGAGCGTTGCAAACTGGGTATCGCCCTTTCTCCGGAAGGACGGCGCATCTTCGCCAATCTGACCGTTTATGACAATTTGATCATGGGTGGCGCCACCCGCCGCGACAAGAAGCAGCTGGCCGCCGATATCGCCGCATGGTTCGTCCAATTTCCAGTGCTGGGCGAAAGAAGCAGCCAACGGGCTGGAACATTGTCAGGTGGAGAACAGCAGATGCTGGCAATCGCCCGCGCGCTCGTTTCAAATCCCCGGATCCTGTTGCTGGATGAACCCTCTCTTGGCCTTGCGCCGCAAATCACGGCAAAAATATTTGAAATCATACGGGACCTGAAAACGCGCGGCATGACAATTTTGCTGGTCGAGCAAAACGCCAGCGCGGCCATCGAGGTCTCGGACTATGTCTATGTGCTGAACACCGGAACAATCTCCAGTCATGGAGATGCCGGCAAATTTGGCGACGGCGCCAAACTGGTTGATGAGCTTACAGGAGTGCACCGCTGATGGATTATGTCATCCAGCAAGTCCTCAATGCGCTGAGTTTTGGAGCGGAATATGCCTTGATCGCATTGGGTCTGGCAATTGTCTTTTCCATCATGGGGCTGGTCAATTTCGCGCATGGTGAGGTTATCGCATTTGGCGGCTACTCCATGATCATTGTCGCCACTCTTTTGACCGCCAATCCATGGGTGTTGATGATTGGCGTCCTTGCCTTCTGCGTTCTGGCCTCTGTCGTTCTGGAGCGCGTTGCGTTCCGAACGGTACGCCGCGCCGATTTGACCACCGGGCTTTTGACCGCATTCGGCGTCAGCATTGTTTTGCAGAACCTGTTTTTGCTGCTTGGCTCCCCGCGCCCGATGGCCGCGACCCAGTTCATCTTTCTTGACCAGACTCTGACATTCGGCAACATCCGTGTATCGTCACTGCAAATCTATGAAACGGGCGCAACCATTATAGCCATTGGTTTGCTGATGCTTTTTCTGCGCAAGACAACGCTTGGTGTCGCCATGCGCGCCGCGGCTCTGGATTTCGAAATGGTGCGTCTGTGCGGTATTCGCGCCAACCGGGTTATCGCCGGTGCCTTCGCCATCTCCGGCCTGCTGGCAGGACTGGCCTGCATCTTCATCATGGCAAGGCGCGGCAGCGTCGCACCCCACATGGGCTTCGACCCGGTTCTCACTGCCTTCGTTGCCTGTGTGATTGGCGGTTTCGGCAGTCTGCCGGGTGCTGTCCTTGGCGGTTTTCTGCTGGGCATTACCGAAGTCGCCGTTCTGGTCCTTCTGCCCCAAAGCTATGGCGGCATGGCACAGGCTGCCGTCTTTACACTCGTTGCACTTATCCTCATCTGGCGACCGGATGGTATTCTGTCGCCCGCTTTGGATAAAGGAGACAAGATCTGATGAACTGGTCCCTCAACAAAAGTCAGCGGGACGGCTTGATCGGCAGCGCCGTTCTCAGCCTCATCATACTGGCGCTTGTCGGTGCCTATTACATCTGGGGTGAGAGTTACCAGGCGCGCATACTCTATGCCACATTCGTCAACCTCCTCGTGGTCGTCGGTTTGCAGGTCTTCATGGGCAACGCCAATATCACCAGTTTCTCCCACTCGGCCTTCATGGGCATTGCGGCCTATGTCGCCGCCATCTGCGTCACTCCGGCTGCCATGAAAGCAATTTCATTGCCCCTTGCCCCCTGGGGACTGAATGCCTTTGAATTATCCCCCATCGTCTCCGCGCTTCTTGCTCTCGGCATCACAGGTGTTCTGGGCCTTCTTACCGGCCTGTTCATCGCGCGCCTGACCGGTGTCGGCGTCACCATCGTCAGCATCGCCATTCTCGTTATCGTGCATTCGATTTTTCTGCACAGGACAGACATTTTCAAAGGCAATCAGGCCTTTTTCGGAATCCCGAAGATCTTTGATCTGCCGCATATCACCATCCTGGTTATCGTCGCCATATTCGTGGCGCGGCTGTTTCGCGAGAGCGCACTCGGCGTGCAACTGCGTGCCTGCGCCGATGATGAAGTTGGTGCAAGGGCCATGGGGGTCAACGTTTACCGCATCAGGCTCATTGCCTGGGTCGTGGGCACATTGTTTTTTGCCACAGCCGGCATAGCCTACGCCTTTTTCCTCGGCACGATTTCGGCGCGGCCATTCTATTTCAACTTCGTATTCCTGACCGTCGCCATGCTGATCCTGGGCGGATTGCGCAGTGTGACCGGTGCCGTGTTTGGCACATTGTTGATCACGATCGGCCTGGAAATTGTACGCTGGCTTGAAACGGGCCCGACGCTGCTGTCGATAAAACTTCCCCAGATGCTTGGCTTGTCAGGCCTGCTCCTCGGGGTGGTCATTGTCGCTGTCATGGCATTTCTACCAAATGGAATCATGGGGAATCGCGAAATCGAAGAGGTCCTCAAACGCAAGCCATAAGAATGGAGTAAATGGCCATGGGCTGCAATCATACGATACACAAGCACCATCATCACTTTGGCTGGGACAATTCTCTTGCACCCGCACTCAGTGTCACGCCGGGCCAGACCATTGCCATCGAAACGATCGATGCATCTGGCGGTCAACTTCACGCAGGCTCGACGCTGGATGATCTGCGTGCGCTGAAATTCGAGCAGGTCAACCCCGTGACCGGCCCAATCCATATTGACGGTGCAGAGCCCGGAGATGCTGTGGCCATCACCTTTCTCGATTTCCACCCCTCAGGCTGGGGCTGGACGGCGAATATTCCGGGATTTGGCCTGCTGGCAGATGACTTCCCCGATCCGGCACTGCACATCTGGAACTATGAAAAGAATTTGAAGCGACCGGCCGCCTTTTCACCCATGGGTCAGGTGGCGCTCAAACCCTTTGTCGGAACCATTGGTTTGGCCCTGGCTGAAACCGGCCTGCATAGTGTCGTTCCGCCGCGTCGCGTTGGCGGCAATCTGGACATTCGCGACAATTGCAAGGGTTCAACGCTCTACCTGCCGGTCGAGATGGCGGGCGGAATGCTTTCACTGGGAGATACCCATGCGGCCCAGGGAGACGGTGAAGTCTGCGGCACGGCTATTGAGAGTCCCATGGATGTTGAAATCAGGGTCGACCTGATCAAGAATGCCAACTTCGCCTTTCCGCGTCTGGAAACGGCCGGGCCTGTCACCAATCACATTGATGGACAAGGTTATCGCGTCACCACAGGCATTGGACCTGATCTCATGCAAGCCGCCCGTGACGCCGTGCGACAGATGATCGATTGGATATGCGCCACAAGCAAGATTTCAGCGGTCGACGCCTATATGCTGACAAGTGTTGCCGGTGATCTTCGCATCTCGGAAATCGTCGATATGCCCAATTGGGTGGTTTCGTTCTATTTCCCCAAATCCGTTCTGGATTGAACGCCCTGCGGGATGTGGTCAGTTGCCACCTTTGGTCAGCATGTTTTCCGCCATCGCCATGGCTGTGCGCCGGTCAGCCTCATCGGCTATGGAAAAGGCTTCCTCCTGGATTGACCTGATCCAGTCGCGATCACCGGATCTGGAGCGTTCCAGAGCCACCGTCATATAGGCAAGACCACGCACTGTGTGGCCTTCCTGAAAAATCGTGTCACCAAACAGCGCTGCAGCACCCGGATGACCGGATTTGCGGGCCCTGTTGAGCCATTTCTTGGCCTGACGGGGATTGCGTCTGCCACCCTCGCCCACCAGCGTCATGCGGCCCAGTTGAAACTGGGCTTCCGGAATACCGAAAACAGAAGCCGCCTGAAAATACAATTGCCGGGCCTGCGCAAGATCCGGCTGAACCGGAGAATTGGGAATGCCACGCCGGTAGTAGGAGGCCAGGGAAACCAGGGCATTTGCAAAATAGCCGGTTTCATTGGAGCCGGGCTCTATGCCGTCACGGGCAATCTTGTCATAGATCTTGAAGGCTTCAAAATCATCTTCAACAACACCATCGCCAGCGGCATACATATTTGCCAGAGCCCAGCGTGCACCACGATGGCCTTGCTGTGCAGCATGTCGATATGCTTCGACCGCGTCATCTTTCTTGCCGCTTTTATAGGAGAAAAATCCGAACTTGAACAAGACAAGCGGACCGGATTTCTCGGTTACGCCGGCATCCAGGTCAAAAGCATAAGCTGACCCGGACGCCCCTAGCGTAATATATAAAAGACAGGCGAAGACGCGCCCAAACATCATATCAGATATCCGCATAACACTCTTTTTCTTTCGCTCCACCCGGATGCGTCACCGCACCCAACCGGGCCGTACCAACCGTCTGAGCGTACTTCCAAAGAACCCCGGAGGTATAATCCGTCTCGCGCGGCTGCCAGGCCTTGCGACGTTCTGCAAGTTCGTCATCGGTCAAATGCACCTCAATGGTGCCCTTGATTGCATCGATTTCAATAATGTCGCCATCCTGAATGAGACCGATCGGACCGCCAACAGCAGCCTCCGGACCCACATGGCCCACACAGAATCCGCGTGTCGCGCCGGAAAAGCGTCCATCCGTTATCAAAGCGACCTTGTCGCCAACGCCCTGTCCGTACAACGCTGCCGTTGTCGAGAGCATCTCGCGCATGCCAGGACCACCCTTTGGTCCCTCATAGCGAATGACAATGACTTCACCTTCCTTGTAGCTGCGTGCCGAAACCGCTTCGAAACATTCTTCTTCGGAATCAAAACAGCGCGCCGGGCCGGTAAATGTCTGCTTGACCATTCCTGCGACTTTCACAATCGCCCCTTCCGGAGCAAGATTGCCGCGCAGCCCGACAACACCGCCCGTCGGTGTAATGGGATTGTTTGCGGCCCGCACAACATCCTGCTCATCGTTCCATTTCACAAATTCCATATTCTCGGCAATGGTACGACCTGTAACCGTCATGCAATCACCATGAAGATAGCCATGTTCCAGCAGGGTCTTCATCAGGAGTGGAATGCCACCGGCTTCAAACATGTCCTTGGCAACATAGCGGCCACCCGGCTTGAGATCGGCGATATAGGGCGTCTTGCGAAAGATCTCGGCCACATCGAACAGATCAAATTCAATGCCGCATTCATGAGCGATAGCCGGCAGATGCAGCGCTGCATTGGTTGACCCACCGGTGGCGGAAACAACCGTTGCTGCATTTTCCAGCGCTTTGCGCGTTACAATATCGCGCGGTCGGATATTGCGTGCGATCAGTTCCATGATCTTTTCGCCCGAGGCGAAACTGAAACGGTCGCGAAACTCGTAAGGGGCCGGGGCACCGCAGGAATAGGGCAAAGCCAGACCAATGGCTTCGGCAACGGTCGCCATTGTATTGGCCGTGAACTGGGCGCCGCAGGAACCGGCGGACGGGCATGCAACCTGTTCAATTTCCGCAAGGTCTTCATCGGACATATCACCAACCGAATGTTGGCCAACAGCCTCGAATACGTCCTGCACGGTGATCTGGCGACCGCGGAAAGTGCCGGGCAGGATCGAGCCACCATAAATGAAGATCGATGGCACATTGAGGCGCACCATGGACATCATCATGCCGGGAAGAGATTTGTCACATCCAGCCAGTCCGATGAGCGCATCATAACAATGGCCACGCATGGTCAGTTCGACCGAATCAGCAATCACATCTCGAGAAACCAGTGAGGATTTCATCCCCTGGTGCCCCATGGCGATCCCGTCGGTCACTGTAATTGTACAGAATTCGCGTGGGGTGCCTTTGGCCGCGGCCACGCCCTTTTTAACCACCTGCGCCTGACGCATCAGGGAGATATTGCACGGCGCCGCCTCATTCCAGCAACTGGCAACACCGACCAAGGGCTGATTGATTTCTTCGGAGGTAAGCCCCATCGCATAAAGGTATGAACGGTGCGGCGCACGTGCAGGACCTACAGTGGTGTAGCGGCTGGGCAGCTTTGATTTATCGATGGTTTTAACGTCCATTTGAATCCTCGGAAGGTAAAGAGTAAATCGTCCAGACCCGTTCACAGACAAACGGATGCGCCCGGTTTGTGGCGGGAAATTGGCAACAGGGTTGAACAGCGGTCTTAGCAAATCTTTACTGAAAAAGTGTTGCGAAATCGTCACAACTCGCGATCAGAGTCCGTTTCAAGACATAAAGTCAGTGACCTCCACCAGAGGTGGAGGTTTGAAACGCTTCGC
>TARA_R110002126_G_scaffold43556_3_pt1 | contig 39972 bp, 28 predicted proteins | sample TARA_R110002126 | Tara Oceans TARA_R110002126 (sample SAMEA4397536) | marine metagenome | biome: Polar Biome; feature: [DCM] deep chlorophyll maximum layer (ENVO:01000326); material: water (ENVO:00002006), including particulate matter (ENVO:01000060) such as... | depth 30 m | reverse complement strand
AGAACTAAAAAAGTTCAACCTATTAACCGAATATAGTTTCTATGAAGAAAGAGACAACGACCCAGATAACTTATTACTTGGGAACATAGAAGAAGCTGAAGGAGATGAAGAAGATGAAGAAGATGTATCAATGGATGATGTGTTGGATGACGAAGCCGCTGGTGATGAAGACCTTGGTGGTGGAGAAGGTTTAGGTGACGAAGACTTAGGACCAGATGATGAAGATATGGGGTTAGAGGATGAAGGGTTTGGTGGTGAAGACGATGATTTTGGTGGTGATGATGAAACCATTGAGTTAGATGTTACTGAATTGGTTAAAGGGTCTGAAGAAACAAAAGTATCGGTTGATAATGCGAATGAAAAAATAACACAATTAATGGATATGGTTGGGAAGTTAGAAACTCAATTACACTCCATGGAAGAAATATCAAAAAAGATAGATTTTCTTGAATTGGAATTGGAGAAAAGAGCACCAACACCAGAAGAGAAAATAGAGATGCGTTCACTTGACTCATATCCATATAATATAAAATTAACTGATTTCTGGGCAACACAAAAAGGGCAATATGATGTTCTTGGCATGGAAGATAAGGAAGAAGAAGAAGAAAAAGAATATACACTAACACAAGATGATATTGAAGCAGACTACTCTGCTTCAGATATAAAATCTTCATTTGATATCGAAAAGGAAGAAGACGAGGACACATTTAAATAATATCATTAAATATATTAACGCAAATGAGAACATTAATTATAATGTTCTCATTTTTTTATAAAAATAATATACTTTTTATTCACTTTTATAAAAAAGTTACTATATTTGTGGTATACATAAATTATTATATAACAATAGCAAAAAACTTAAAAAATTATGAGCAACTATTTAAAGTATTTAGAAGAGTACGAAAAATCACAAAAAACAAGCGCAAACACTGGCAAGAGTTATGACCTTAAAAATTATTTCAGCACCTACTTAAAGGATGGTGTTGCAAATGCGACAAAAACAATTAGAATCCTACCAAATCCAGAAGGTGGAATGTTTTGGACAGTATTACATGGTCACAAAATACAAGTTGATGGTTCTTGGAAAACATTTCCATGTTTAAAACATGAAAAAGATGAACCATGCCCATTCTGTGAGGCAAGAACAGCATTATTAGCTACAGGAAAGGCAAGCGATAAGGAGTTATCTAAAAAATATTCCGCAAGAAAAATGTATATCGTTAAAGTCATTGAAAGAGGTAACGAAGAAGAAGGTGTTAAATTTTGGAGATTTAACCACTCATACAAGGGAGATGGAACACTTGATAAACTAATGGAATGTGTTCGTGCCGTTAAGCATGATATTGCTGATTCAGAAACTGGGAGAGATATTAACGTTAAAATTGGTAGAAACCAATTTGGCATTCCAGTCGTTACATCTATTACATATCCGTTAGACTCTACAAAACTAAGTGAAGATATTGATTTAAAAGAAGAATGGTTATCAGATAGTAGAACTTGGGAAGATGTATACAGTGTTAGAGATTATAACTATCTATCTATCGTTGTTAAGGGTGATATACCAGTTTGGAGTAAAGAAAAAGAAACCTTTGTTGGTAAATTAACACTTGAAGATAACGCAACAGAACCAATTGAAAATTTTGAGTCAGAATTAACTCTTGGTGGTGGCGTTACTAAAGAAGTCGAAACGGTTCTTACTGATGAAGTGAAAGCTGACGATGATGAAGAAGATGATTTACCATTTTAATATTTTTTACCGCTACAATACTATTGGGAGGTCTTTTGACCTCCCAATATTTTAACATTTAAAATTTCACAAAAACAATATGGATAAGATGGCTAAGAAAGCACCAAAAAAAACACTTAACAAGAAGAGTTTTGATTTGACAAAGTTTAAAAAAAATAATGGTTTAAATATACCAGTTAAAGAAAAGGATTTAAGTTGGATTCCATTATCTGATGCGTTCCATGAGGCACTTAAAATTCCAGGTTTAGCTAGAGGTTATTTCACCTCATTTAGGGGTTTTAGTAATACTGGGAAATCAACTGCAATGTATGAGGCGGTTGTTGGTTGTCAAAAGATTGGTGACCTAGCGGTTATCATGGAGACAGAAAATAATTGGTCTTGGGAACACGCTAGAGATATTGGCGTAAAATTTAATGAGATTATAGATGAAGAAACTGGTGAGGTAGTTGATTACGAGGGGGATTTTATATTTATGAATGGTGATGATTTAATGAATAGGTATAAATTCATTGATTATTCTAATGGTAAAGAGGGTACGAAACAACTTAGAGGTGAACCAGTCATTGAAGATGTTTCAATGCTTATGACACAATTATTAGATGCGCAAGACTCTGGTGATTTAGATAGGAATATATGTTTTCTTTGGGACTCCGTTGGTTCTCTTAATGGGTTTAAGTCTGTTATGTCTAAATCTAACAATAATCAGTGGAATGCTGGTTCAATGGAAACCGCATTTAAATCACTAATTAACCACAGAATACCTTCATCAAGAAGAGTAACTAAAAAATACATAAACACCTTTGCTGTTGTTCAGAAAATATGGCTTGATAATGAAAACAAGGTTGTTAAGCACAAGGGTGGTGAAGCATTTTTCTATGCACCTAGAGTTATCGTACATTTCGGTGGGATACTTTCACATTCAACATCAAAACTTAAGGCAACATCTGGTGGTGAGACATATCAATTTGGAATAGAAACAAGGGTTAGGTGTGAAAAAAACCAAGTTAACGGAATTGAAGAACATGGTAAATTGGCTTCAACTTCACATGGTTATTGGAATCCTAAAAAGATTGACGAATACAAGAAAAAACATAAAGCGTTTATACTTAAAAAATTGAATACAACTCTTGATGATTTTACAATAGAAAAAGAAGCACAGGAGTTTAGTTTAGATGACTTAGGGTAATAAAATTAAACTATTGATTTATTTAATAACCTTAAAATAGGTATATAATGCGTAAAAGACCCCCCAGAGGTGGAAAGGTTAAGAAATATAAAAATACTCTTTTGGTTGACGGTAATGCCCTCTTTAAAAGGGGTTTTATCGGAGCCAGAAATGAATATAATCGTCAAGGTAAACCAATTGGTGGTATATATCAATTTTTAACTATACTAAGGAAACTCCTAACAGAGGATTTGTACCATAAGGTTTTTAACTTTTGGGATGGTGAATTCTCTGGTAAATTAAGGTGGGAGATTTATAAAGACTATAAGAGTGGTAGAGGTAAGGATTATATAAATGGTACCAAACCAGAAGATTTAGAAGAGGTACTACAGAGAGGTATTATATTTAATTATCTTGAAGAGTTACATATTAGACAATTACTTGATGATTGTGTAGAAAGTGACGATTTTATTGCGTACTATTGTATGTTAAAAAAAGATGATGAAAAGATTACAATAGTAACTAGTGACAGGGACCTATGTCAATTAATTGACGATAATGTCAGAGTCTATCTCTTAGACTTAAAAACATATGTCGATAAATACACATTCATATATTATTTCAAATACCATTATACTAATGTTGCGCTAATGAAAATACTTTGTGGTGATAATAGTGACAGTATAAAAGGTATAAAGAGACTTGGTGAAGATACACTATTAAAACATTTCCCACAATTAAAGAAACGGAAGGTTACATTATACGAAATACTAGAAAAATCAAAGATTTTACAACAAGAAAGGGTAAATAATAAAAAGAAGCCTTTACAAATTTTTGATAATATAGTAAATAGTGTTACAGATGGTATACAAGGTAAGAATATTTATCAAATAAACACTAAATTAATAGATTTAACAAAACCGTTATTAACTGAAGACTCAATCAAAGAAATGTACCATTTAATGAACTCTAACTTAAGTGACGATAGAAGCATCAAGGCTGTATATGGTATGCTTAAAAAGGATGGTATTGATACACTATTAGGTGAGCATAGGTATAATAATTATTTATTACCTTTTAAAAAATTAATACAAAGGGAGAAAAATACAATACTGTAAACTAAATTAATAAATTATGAGAAGTACTAAGCAAAAAAAGAAGAATTTTTGGGATAACTTTAGGTTTGAGTTTATTCTTTATATTAACGAACACAAGGCAAGGGAGAATAAATTAAGACCAATAATATGTCAAAGACTTTTTGATGTTAGAAGATACAATAGTAACGTTATAAATTCTATTGAGTTAAAAGAATTGATGGATGATTTAACTAGTATTAGTGAAATGGGTCTTATACCCAAATTTCTAAAAGAAAAGTCAGAAAAATATCTATGGAGAAATTATAACCCATATAGATGTTACGATAGACAAGCAAAAGATAATTTTGAAAATGAAGATATATTTACCTTTGAAATTAGGGTAGACAAACGAATTGTCGCAAAAAGTATGTTTTCTGGTAATTACTTTCCAACCGAAGTTAGATATTCGGTAAATATAAAAGAAATAATTCCAGAAATAATTGAGCAAATACAAAACTATTTTAGTCTAGATGAGTATGAGACAACATATGAGAATTACGACTTAAAAATTAATTAAATTTTAGTAGCAATAAATTAATTTTAGTATATTTATTGGTGCGCCAACCAAAAATGTGATTCACCATTTTAAAATTAAGACAAGGGATGAGTAAAATAAATAAAAATGACTTAGGGTATCTTGGGATTGATTTTCAATATAGACTTATTCAGCAAATACTATTGGATAGAAAATTTGGTGAGTCTATAATTGATATTATAAAGCCAAATTATTTTGACGATATTTTTTTAAGGACAGTTTGTGGTAAAATAATAGACAATTATGAAGAATACGAGGTAATACCAGGATTTAATGACTTACAGTCCATATTATTTGAAACTATAGTAGATAAAGCGGATAAGTTAATATGTCTTGAGCAATTTCAAAAAATGCAGAATTCTGAACAAAATAATTGTTTAAGGGTTCAAGACACTTCTATGAAATTCTGTAAACAGCAAGAGGCAAAAAAGGCGGTTAGGGCTGTACAAAAAATAATTGACAGTGGTGACTTGGATAACTATTATCAAATTGAAGAAATATTTAAAAAAGCGTTAGAGATTGGTAATGAAAAAGATGATGGTATTGATGTGTTTCATGATATTACTAATGTTATGTCTGATGACTTTAGAGACCCAATACCTACAGGTATTAATGGTTTGGATGGGTACATGGATGGTGGACTAGCCAAGAGTGAATTAGGTGTTATCCTCGCACCATTTGGTGTAGGTAAAACTACACTTATGACCATATTAGCTAACAATGCAAAAAATATTGGGAAAAATGTACTACAAATATTTTTTGAGGACAATCCGAAAGTTATCCAGAGAAAACATTTAACTTGTTGGATGAATGGTAAATACACGCTTAATGAGTTAAATGATAATAGAGAGGAAGTTATTAGTGTCGCTAATTTTGAAGAACAAAAGCCAGGTATTATTAAGTTAAAGAAAATGCCTAGTGATGGTACTACAATACCGCAAATAAAGCAATATATAAAAAAGTTAATATCAAAGGGTTTTAGACCAGACATATTGTTATTAGATTATATTGATTGTGTTCAACCTTCTAAACAATTTAAAGATGAATATATGGGGGAAGGAAATGTGATGAGACAATTTGAAACTATGCTTTCAGAATTAGACATAGCTGGGTGGACCGCAGTACAAGGAAATAGAAGTAGTATTAATGCGCCAACTGTTGATTCAAGTATGATTGGTGGGTCAATAAAAAAAGGTCAAATTGGGCACTTCATTCTATCAATAGCAAAATCATTGGTCCAAAAGGAGGAGGGTACTGCTAATATGGCTATCCTTAAATCAAGATTTGGTAAAGATGGGATTGTATTTCCAGATGTAATTTTTGATAATGGTAGGGTTTTAGTTGACATCACAGAAGATGGTGAACAAGGCAATACTTTTCTTGAGGCAGAACAAATAAAACAACAAACAGACCAAAGTAGAGTTAATCAAGTTATATTAAATAGACAAACATAAAAAACATTCAATGGCAAAATTATTTGAATTAAGGATACCATACAAACCCTTTGAATTCCCAATTTATTACCAAGAGGGGTGGCTTAAACAAGCACAAGCATTTTGGTTACATACCGAAATATCTATGCAAGGTGATGTGAAGGATTGGAATGAAAATTTAAAACCGCACGAAAAAAATTTAGTCGGTAACATTTTATTAGGGTTTGCACAAACAGAATGTGCCGTTAGTGACTATTGGACAACAATGGTGACCAATTGGTTCCCAAAGCACGAAATAAAACAAATGGCCATGATGTTTGGTTCACAAGAGACAATACATGCTACCGCATACTCATACCTTAATGAAACATTGGGTCTTGAAGACTTTAAAGCTTTTTTACATGAGCCGACAATTGCAAATAAGTTTGAATTCCTAATAAACACTAAGGATGTGTACACATATAAAGACTTAGCAAAATCTAGTGCTGTAAGAGAAGAGGTTGCACGTTCACTGGCAATATTTTCAGCGTTTGCCGAAGGCGTTTCATTATACTCGTCTTTTGCTGTGTTGTATAGTTTTCAATTAAGAAACTTACTAAAGGGTGTGGGCCAACAAATGAAATGGTCTGTTAGAGATGAATCATTGCACTCTAAAATGGGATGTCAATTGTTTAGACATATGTGTGATGAATACCCAGATTTATTAGAATCTGTAGAAAGTAAGGTTTTTGAAGCGGCTAAATTAATGGTTGAAATGGAATTAAAATTCATTGATAAAATGTTTGAGATGGGAGATTTAGAGAATCTCAATAAAGAAGACTTAAAAAACTTTATCTTAAAAAGAACTAATGAAAAAATTCACGAATTAGGGTATACGAACATTAGTGGTAAGTATTTTCAATACGATGAAAAATCCGCAGAAAATTTGGATTGGTTTTATCACCTTACTGGTGGTGTGACACATACTGATTTTTTTGCTATAAGACCAACGGACTATTCAAAAGCTGGTGAAGATGACAATTGGGACGACATTTTTTAATAAAAAAAGTAATTATGCAAGATAGTAATAATGGTGGTGATTTAAATTACCAAGCATCTTCAAATAAACAAATAAAAAAATTATTAGAAGAACTAAACTGGGAGAAGGGTGTCGATATACCAGAATGGGGTTGTACTGAGGTATACATTAAAACAATCTCAAATGGTTATCTAATTGATAATGAAACTCCTAAAGATGCGTATTGGAGAGTATCAACAACAATAGCTAGAAGACTTAGTAAACCAAATTTGGCTTCTAAATTCTTTGATTATATATGGAGGGGTTGGTTATGTCTTGCAACACCAGTAATTTCAAATACTGGTACAGAACGAGGCTTACCAATATCTTGTTTTGGTGTTGACATTGCAGATAGTGTGCAAGATATTGGACAAAAAAATCTTGAAATGATGCTACTAGCGAAGCATGGTGGTGGTGTTGGTGTAAGTCATAATCAAATAAGGTGTGCTGGTTCGGAAATTAAAAATAATGGAACATCTGATGGTGTTGTACCATTTATAAAAATTAATGATTCCACGATACTTGCGACAAATCAAGGTTCTGTAAGAAGAGGTGCCGCTAGTACAAATTTAAATATAGAACATGGGGATTTTTGGGAATGGTTAGAAATTAGAGAACCAAAGGGGGATATAAATAGGCAATGTCTTAACATACACCAATGTGTGGTTATTTCTAACAAGTTTATGCGAAGACTTGAACAGGGTGATAATGAATCAAGAAAAAGATGGATAGCAGTATTAAAAAAGAGAAGGCAAACTGGTGAACCATATATTATGTTTAAAGGGAATGTTAATAATCAAAACCCAGAAGCATATAAAAAAAATCACTTAAAAGTGTTTATGACAAATATATGTTCAGAAATTGTTTTGATGTCTGATGAATCACATTCATTTGTTTGTTGCTTATCATCACTAAATTTAGGTAAGTATGATGAATGGAAAGATACTGATTTAATATATACCGCAACATGGTTTTTAGATGGGGTTTTGGAAGAATTTATACAGAAAGCTAAAAACATGAAGGGTTTTGAGAATTCTGTCCGTTTTGCAGAAAAAAGTAGAGCACTAGGTCTTGGTGCTTTGGGTTGGCATAGTTATTTACAATCCAAAGGATTACCATTTGAGGGGTTACTTGCTCAACATGAAACCAGGAAAATATTCTCACAAATGAAAGTTGAATCAGAAAGGGGTTCAAGAGATTTAGCTGAAGAATATGGTGAACCATTATGGTGTATTGGTACAGGTTTAAGAAATACACATTTAAGGGCAATTGCTCCAACTGTTTCAAATTCAAAGTTGGCTGGAAATCTTTCTGCTGGCGTTGAACCTTGGCCATCAAATGTATGGACTGACCAATCAGCTAAGGGTACGTTCATAAGAAAGAACCCTATACTAATGAAGTACCTAACTAGAATGAAAAAAAATAATAAAATTACTTGGGATAAAATTCTAGTAGATGGTGGGTCAGTACAAGATTTAGAGTTTTTAGATGAGTGGTGTTTTGTTAATGGTAAATTAAAAGAATTATCAACACTTAAAGAAGATATTGATAAGGATACAATAATAACCTTTAAGGATGTTTTTAAAACATTCAAAGAAATAAATCAACTAGACTTAGTTAAACAAGCTGGTATTAGACAACAATACATTGACCAATCAGTGTCACTTAATTTAGCGTTCCCAACTGAAGCATCGCCAAAATGGATTAATAGATGTCATATTGAAGCCTGGAAACTTGGTATTAAAACTTTATATTACCTAAGAAGTGAATCTGTACTTAGAGGTGATATTGCACAATCTGCCATGGATGATTGCCTCAGTTGTGATGGGTAATAACTTATTGATTATCAGATAGCTATAGAGGAGTTCCGAAAGGTTCTCCTTTTTTTTGTCTTTTGATGGTTAGTTTACTTATTTTATCCATTTTTTTATTTTTTTTCTACAAAATATAATTTTGCTGAATTTGTACATATTTAATATAAAACAAATTATATTTTATGAAAATTTTAAATTTATTAATTTTATTGTGTTTGACACAAATTATGTTTGGTCAAACATACAAAACATTTGTTAAAAATTTTAATACTTACGACAATTATAGTATTATGTGTGACTTACCAGGTGATTTAAAGATAGAAAGATGGGATAAACCTTATTGTCAACTTGTATATGGGATAAAAATAATTAATTTTGGTGATAATATATTATCTAAGTTGGTTAGTAGTGGGAGATATGATGTAAATGTAAATAATAATTTAAACCATACACAAATAACTATACCAAATATAAAGAATTTTGTTATGGTTAATGGGATTGATTTAGAAGAAGAATTTATTTTTATTATTAAGGTTCCTAACCATTTTAATGTAATTAAAAAGAAAATATTAGAACAAACACTTCAATAAGTATATTTATATATAAACACAATTATGGCAGATAATGGTAATTTTATAAATATTGCATTCCCCTTCAAAGAAAGTAGAAGAGGTGATTTCGTTAAGTTAAATAGTTCAGATAAGCAAGCTATTAAGGCTGATTTAATGCATCTTATACTTACTAGAAGAGGTGAGAGACTTTACTTACCAGACTTTGGTACCGATTTACTTAAGTATATTTTTGAAATGAATGATAATTCAACACATGTTGAAATAAAGAAACACCTAAATGATGTGATAAAGAAGTATTTACCAAATCTACAAGTAAATGAAGTAATTGTCGAACAAAGTGATGCAAGTGAGTATTCAGTTACCGTTAGAATTGATTACACTGTAACCGATGATGTTTTCGAAGATACTGATTTTGTTATCATACAACTATAATATCAATTAATTGAGACTGCTTGATTTTGTAGTAAATTTAACCTAACAAACTCTTCATATTCTGAATAATTCATAGTATCAATGCAAAATGGTAATGGATTTATTTTCTTATTATTATAAATAACCTCATAATGTAAATGAGAACCCGTTGAATTTCCAGTATTACCGACAAAACCTATAACCACCCCCTTTTTAATTTTCTGGCCTAATTCAGCCTTTATTTTGGACATGTGTGCATATAGTGTTTTATAGCCATACCCATGGTCTATAATAATATTATTACCATAACCGTTTCTGTTATATTGTACCCTAACCACTTTCCCATTTCCAGTTGAATATATTGGTACACCAGTTTTTGCTGGGAAATCGATACCAGTATGCATTTTACTTACTTTAAAAATGGGATGCATCCTATAACCAAAACCAGAAATCTTATTATTTGTAAAATCAAAATCTTTAATTGGTAATATTGATGGTATTGACGCAAACATTGTTTTTTTGGTGTTAATCTCATCAATTATTAAATCTTGTGAGTTAGATACAACACCAATATTATGTTTTATCTTTAATAATTTTTTCTTTACTAACGCTAAAACCTCAGCATTTGATTTTCCACTTAATTTTTTGTTTAATTCATTATTTGGTCCAGACCATAAATAATCTTTTTTAGGTTCAACACCTAACATAATGGTATAAATGGTATTATCCCTTTCAATTAGGTTATCAATAACAGAATTAACTAAGGTCATCCTATTACTAATATTTTGGTAGTTTTTTCTAAGTATTATTAAATCCTTAACATCATTAGTGTTTTTAACGCTAAGAGTTATTATAGATACAATAGAAGTATATCCAATAATAAAGGCTAGAGTTATAAAAACACTAAGTGGGGTAAACTTAATTAAATACCCCACTTCATCATATTTTAGACTATCTTCATTAAAGATGTATGCTTTATCCATAGTTTAATCTTTATTAAAATTATCATTGATAACTAGAAATATACCAATGATTGTATAAAAAGTCAAATAAACATGTATTTTTTTTAATTTTTTATTATTATGATATTTATAATAAAACAATTATGTTATGCCTAAAAAAATAAATTACTATAGTAGAAACTTTGCTGATGTAAGACAAGAATTGATAAATTTTGTTAAACAATATTATCCGAACATATTCAATGATTTCAACGATGCGAGCGTTGGGATGATGCTTTTAGAGTTAAATGCAGCGGTGGGTGATATGTTATCATTTCAGACTGATAGGATGTTTCAAGAGACTCAATTAGACTTTGCACAAGAAAGGAGTTCTATATTGTCTATGGCCAGAACATTTGGGTTACGGGTACCAGGTAAGAGGCCATCAGTTACAATTGCTGATTTTTCTGTTACTGTGCCAGTTTTAGGTGATACATTTGATATTAGTTATGCACCAGTAATAAGGAGGGGTGCTCAGATAAGTGGTGCTGGGAAAATATTTGAGGCACCAGACGATATAGATTTTTCATCACCATTTGACACTAGTGGCATACCAAATAGGCTTATAATACCAAACTTAGATAATAATAATAACATAATAAATTATGTGTTAACAAAAAGAGTTATAGTAACAAATGGTATTACTAAGACTTTAAAAAGGACAATAAGTGAGAGTGATGTTAGACCATTTTTTGAGATAATACTACCAGAAGATGATGTTTTATCTATTAACTCAATAATAACCCTAGAAGGTACAAATATAACAAGTAACCCAACACTATCGCAATTATATAATGAAGATAATAGATGGTATGAGGTTAATGCTTTAGCTGATGATATTGTATTCATACCAGATAATACAAAAATTACCGATGATTCAACTGTTAAGCCAGGCAAGTTTAAGAAAGTTAACCAAAGGTTTATAAGAGAATATACGGATAATGGTTTCACCAAAATAATTTTTGGTGGTGGTTCTGAAGATATAAGTTCATTATGTGATTTTGGTGTTAATAAATCACTTGTTAATCGAATTGGTGATTTTATAAATAATACAGCATTTGGGATAACTCCAACCGCAAATAGAACTATGTTTGTGTCTTATAGAGTAGGTGGTGGTGCTTCAACTAATATTGGACCAAATACACTTTCAACTGTTGTTAATATAACAACAGTTGTTAATGGGTCAAATAATACTATAAATCAACAGGTTAGAAATTCTGTAATCGTGAATAACCCATTGCCAGCATTAGGTGGTAGAGATGAGCCAAGTATTGAGGAATTAAGAAACTTAGTTAGATATAACTTTTCATCTCAAGAAAGATGTGTAACAATAGGAGATTATAAAACAAGAATAGCCTTAATGCCTGGAGAGTTTGGTGTCCCATTTAGAAACAATGTGATGGAGGTACAAAATAAAGTTAAAGTTTTTATATTGACACTTAACGAAAATGGAAATATAAGTACCAATTCTACCAGTGCGTTAAAGGATAATATATCAACTTATTTATCAGATTATAGAATGCTTAATGATTATGTTGAGGTCGATAGTGGTAATGTATATAATATAGGGTTTGAGGTTGATTTATTTGTTGACAAACAATTTCCACAATCTGAAGTTATTTCACAAGCAATAAGTACAATTTCAGATTATTTTAATATAGACAAATGGGGTATGGGTGATAATATATATTTGGCTCAATTGGTTGAACAAATAAATAATGTCCCAGGTGTTTTAAATGTTATTGACTTAAGAGTTTACAATAAGGTAGGTGAGGGGAAATATTCATCAAATGAAATTCCACAACCATACATTGATGATGCTACAAGACAGATTGATTTATTAGGTGAGTATACACTTTTTGGGGACCCAGTAGGTATGTTTGAAATTAAATTCACTGATGCAGACATCAAGATTAGAGTAAAGTAATTTAAACATAATTATTTACTTTATTCATTTTAAACGTTATATAACATGGTATAACATAATCATAAAAACTTTTTATATGGGATGCAATTGTAAGAATAAAAACAATGGTGATTTGACTAAAGATTTGGAAACTGATGAGACACTTGGCGAAAAACTATTAATATTTTCAGTGAAGGTATTATTATTTATTTTTGTCTCAATAGTGGTTAGTATAGTAATTATTCCATTTTCTATATACGCAGTGTATAAAGCAATATTTAAAGATGGTAATTTAGATATTGTAAAATTTATAACCAATACTAAAAAATATTTTAATAAAAATACTACTATTATTAATAGTACCCCAAAACCTAATGTAGGTGATGCCAAATAATTAAAAAATAATTATAATTAATGTTAGATAACATAAGAATAAAAACAACGCCAGGGGGCGATAATAAATTTCTAAAGGTAAAAATAAAACAAGATTTTGATTTTATTGAAATCCTATCGTTAAGGATTTCGCAAAGTCAAGCCTATAGACGTTTTTGTTCTGATTACGGTGTTGTTGTTGGGAGGGTAAGTGTTAATAATGGATTAGGTATCCCAAATGCTAGGGTTTCCATATTCATACCAATAGATAGTGACGATGCGATAGACCCAGAAATACTCGGTCTTTATCCATTTGAAATAATTACAGATAAAGATTCTGATGGATTACCGTACAACCTACTACCTAAAAATTCAAGAGGGAAGGACGATTGTTACACTACAATAGGTACTTTTCCGACTAAACGAGAAATACAAGATAATCCAGAAATTAGTGATATATATTGCAAGTATTATAAATATACCACTACTACAAATGATTCTGGTGACTTTATGATATTTGGTGTTCCAGTAGGTGCACATTATTTACATGTTGATGCAGACATCTCAGATATTGGTATTTTTTCACAAAAACCCTATGAACTAATTAACGATGGGGGGAATGTTAAAAGTTTCCAATCCCCAACAAAATATAAAGATAGGATACAAACAACAAATCTAAGTCAATTAAAAACATTCTCACCAATTAGTGCCACTGTAATACCATTTTGGGGTGATACCGAACAATGTGAGATTGGTATAAGTAGATTTGATGTCGATTTAAGGGTTACTATAACACCAAGTGCATTATTTGTTGGTTCAATAATTAGTGATACTGGTAAGAATAGTCTAGGTAAAACTTGTGTACCAAGTCTAAAAATGGGGAAACACTCAGAATTGTCAACTGGTTCTGGTACTATAGAAATGATTAGAAAAACCAGAGGTGGTGGTACCGAAAGGTTTGATGTTAATGGTGGGCAAGTTATTGACGATAACGGTACTTGGGCTTATTTAATCCCAATGAATCTTAATTATGTTATTACGTCAGAAGAAGGTAAACTAATACCTTCAGATGACCCAACAAGAGGTATACCAACAACATCTAATGTTAGATTTAGAATAGGTATGGATACCAATGGTTCAGAAGGTCAGTCAACTACTAGAGCTAAATACTTAGTACCAAATAATCCAAGTGGTAATACCATTGATTATAATTTTGATAGTAGTACCAATGATTCTAGTTTTACTGAATTAATTTGGAATGAAATATATACCATAAAAAATTATATTGCTAGGGTACAAATTAGTGAGATAAATCCAGAAGAAAGACAGTTCGTAGGTATAAAAGATGTTGACGAAGGACCATTCACCCCATTTCCGTTTAATAAATTAGATATTGATATAAACCCATTATTTGGACTTATATGTATATTTTTAAATATATTTGTTACAATAATTTGTGCTTTTAATTTAGTAATAATACCAATTATTAATTTAGTTTTATTTATTGTTAACGGTGTGTTAACAATAATTTGTGTTATTGTTGCTGGAATAATCGCTATTGGTTGTGCGTTAGATAATATTGGTAATCAACAAGGTGAAGACGAATGTAATTGTAATTTATGTATAAATAGTGATGATTGTGTTAATGGTGATTGTGCTAATGCATGTCTTCAACCAATCGTACCATATATACCATATATAACAGTGACATGTGTGGAGGATACATACGCCCCATGTGGTTATAGGGCTGATATTTTAACGGGCGATGAAACGTTAGCATGGACAGCAACAAATGAAGACCCACAAACACAAAATTTCCATTATCCAGACGAAAGTGGCCATAGCCATGGAATAGATGCTGGATGGATAGACTGTGTTGCAATTGGATTGGCTAGGTCATTAAATTTGTTTAAATTTGATTTTTATAATGACTGGGTAAATGGTACATTATACTCTTATTTACTTAGTGTTAAGATAGATGGTGATAATACAAAATTTTGTGATACAGATTGTATAGGTGTTTTTGAACCTGGTAACCCAAATAAATGTAGGAATACTTTTATATATGATACATGTACAAGGGCAAAGCCAGACCCAATATCTACAGGAGGTGACCCTAGTGAAATTGGTGGTGCAACATATACTGTGACATACAAAGATATATTTGAGGGGTTAATAAAAAGACATAATGGTCAATTTTATTATGTTCCAAAATCTGTGGAAAACGGTAATAAATTATATGCAACAGATATTGTTAGCTTAGGTTCAATGGTTGATTGCCACTGGAAAGGTATCCCCAATATACATAAATATTTGACAGATACAACATATAATGTACCACCATTAGTTGCACAATATAGTGATACTGATACTAGTATTGATATTACAGGTTTTGATACCCCTATTAATAATAATGACGGCACAACACTTATCGGTGATGTGGTTTGTACGGCAATAGTTTCTGGAATACGTACAGACAATAATAATTGTGTGAATATCCGAAGATTATCTGAACTTGGTGTTGGTTTAGATGAAAATAGGGTGGATGCATCCCTAGGTCCAGTTAATAATAAAATAGATAATGATGATGTTGAGTCACCATACATTAGAGGTGCATTTGCGTTTGTAAATAGTTCACAAGGGGGGGTACAATTTAACGAGATATTATTTGATGATATTACTAATAATTTTGGACACGATAATCAGAATTTCTATGATGGTTTTAGAGGTTATAAACTCGTTAACAACATAAAAGAACGTGACAATTCATTTTATTTTTATTTTGGACTCATAAATGGTAATAGTGCAATAACAAAAATGAATAAAAACTTTTTCACTGAATGCACCCCAGAAGATGATAGCGATTTTATTGTTATTGGTGATGTTATTAGTGGTGATGATGGTACAAGTAACGCAACAACCCCACCAACAGGTGAAATAGAAATAAACATACTAAATGGTAGACCCCCATATGATATAAGTTGGGATGGTCCAACAATTGGTGCGGGACCATATACTAATAATGTGAGTATGTATGCGGCTAATGTACAAACACAATTAAACTTATATTCTGGAACGTACAACGTTAAGGTAATTGATTCTTTAAATAGAGTTGCTGAGGGGTCTTTTTATGTTCCAGGTCCAGACCCAAATGCGTGTGATGTGCAAGCTACGAATGTATCACAAAATGGTGCCTTGGATGGTAAGGTAACTGTAACTATTCAAAATGGTATTCCACCATATGATGTAGTATTATCACAGAATAGTAGTCAAATTGCAACCCAAATAAATTTACCACTTATAAATAATACTGCATCACATGTTTTTCCAGGTTTAGGTTCTGGTACTTACAATGTTACTGTTACTGATTCCGCTAACCCAAGTAGTGAATGTATACGTACTGTTATTATTTCTGAGCCAAACGTATTAAATGTTACTGCAACAGGAGATACAGTAAGTTGTTTCGGTGAAGATGATGGTAGGGTAACTGTTATAGTCAATGGTGGGACAGTACCGTATGTTATAGAATGGGTGGATTCTGTTGGTGATACTGTGGGGACTGGAATGACTATAAATAATTTAAGTCCTGGAACATATACCGCAAGAGTAACAGATAATAATGGTTCCCCTACTGGTCAACAGCTAACATCTACATATACTGTGACAGAACCAATAGAGATAACATATGATGTTACATCGGTGAACATTGGTTGTAAAGGTGTTGATACTGGTCAAATATCGGTATTTAATGTTAATTCTGAAAATGATGTGAGAGTAACACTCACAAGAGGTGTAAGTACCAATATTGTCACTTCTCAAATAGTGTCAAACAGTAATGGTACTGGGGTAATTTCTACTATTTTATCACCAGGCATATATACTGTAAAATTAGAAGATACTGGTACTGGTTGTATTAAGATATCTAGTGTTGTTATCTCAGAACCAACTAATGCTCTTTCGGTAAACTTAATCCAAAACTCTACAACATTTACAACAACTGCAACTGGTGGATGGGGTGATGAACCAGTTAACACTCCAGCACAAAATAATGTATATAAGTATACCTGGCAAACCAATATCGGGGGAAATATGTGGATATCATATCCACCGCCAAATCAAGTAGGTACTTATTCAAATGGTGTAGGGACTTCCGTAAAAACTATTTCTACCCTAACTACTGGTACTAAGGTTAGATGTCGTGTTAGGGCGTACAATGGTACAAGTCTTTACTGTGAAGAATTTACAAATATAATTACGGTATGAAAGATAGAATAAAACATAAGTTAAACATATTTAGGTCAAAATTAGACGTAAACGAAGATACATTTGTTAATGTTAATTTATCTGGTGATTTAAAACCCTTACCACCTGGAGATATAAATCATGTTTTAAATGTTGGTGAAGAGTTCAATAATGAACGCATACATTCAACAATATATAGACTTATGGGTACAATAACACCTTTATTTAGTAACCCATTAATGAATATGGATACAACTGGTTCCGTACCTAGTGGTTTTGGTATGCCAGATGAAGATTTTTCTGAGAATGGATTAGGTTTAGATGTGTTCAATAATGATATATTTAAAAAAGAACCATTCGATATTGGTAGAGGACTTAGTGATGCTCTTTCTTTTGGTGAGGCATTCAATAAGGGTTTAGTTGAAAATAATGGGTGGTTTGGGTTTGTTGACCCAGATATCACAAAAGTTGGTATTTGCACATTTTATGATATAGAACCAACAAGGGGTCGATTTGAATTAGGTTCATATAGTGATAATTGGAAAATAACAATTACTTATCCAAGTAGTGCAGATACTACACATATAACTGTTAATGGTGGTTTACTAATAACTGGTTCAGAAGATGTTACCGTTGGTGGTGTTCCGATGGTTGCTTTATCTACGGCAACTTATCATGGGTTAACTAACGGAGATAAGGTTAGATTAGTAAATACGTCAACTAGCGATGGTGATTTTACGGTAAGAAGATTGGGTTTAGATAACGGGGATTATAAAAATAATTATTTTGTTATAAACCTAAACCAAAGTACTACACTGGGGGTTGGGTTTAGTAATGCTAGAATGAAACGATTAGTTAATGGTCAAGAATCTGAATACTATATAAGAAAGTTTAAAAAGTTATTAGAAAAAGATGGTGATTATGAAATGTATCCCGTAGGGTTTAGTAATAATTTATTCAACGATAAAAATTATCAATTTATCATTAATCAAGATATTGATGTTTATGGTTTAACAGATAACTTAGGTAGACCATTAAGTGAATTATATTTAACAATAATAAAAAAAGGTAAAGATGGTATGTTTCATGAAGTTCAATCTGGGTTAGATTTAGAATTTTTAGAAGAAAATCTTAGTAATAAGTTATTATCAAATATCAGAAAAATAACTTATGACACCACTACTAGTCACATACCATTAGAGAACAATATTACACTTTCTAATGGTGAGTTTTTTGGTGATATTGTTGAGTATAATAAGTTTGAATTAATAGAGAAACCACTAACTGATGTTTTACATAGATTTAATACTATAAACCGTGAAATTACTTATAGTAATTCAGTTGCTATGGGGCCAAGAAGGGAAGGTTATTTATACAAACCACATCATTTAATAAAAATAAGGGAATTTTCTTTATTTATTGAACAAGGGGATAATAATACAATTGGTATACCAGATTATGCTGAAAATTTGGGTGATGGTAGATATTTATGGCGAGATTTGTTAGATATTGGTATTTTTGATGGTGGTGAACTATTAGATTATCCATTTACAAATGGGGCACATTACATACATCAAAATTATTGTTTTATGACAACTAGGCAAGACCCATTTAGTTTTTATGATTTATATTACAAAGGGGATAGGTTCGGTGATGAGTTTGACCCACCAGACCCAATAGGGGATACAATAACGGATAAATTCCAAGTAAAACAAAGTGACGATGAGTGTTAATAGATACATAATAAGGCAACCATTCTTACCTACAACCACAGCGACAACAATTAATTTGCCACTTAGTCAAACACTAACATTGGCTGGTCAGCAAGAAACAATTGACACTAAATTTATTGATGTTGAAGTTGAGAATGCTATTAACCCTATATTAGATTATGAGGCGGTTAGATTTATACCAACAGTGGGTCAATCAACAACAATGTGTGATACAATAACGTATAATATAAATTTACTAGCCAATACTGGTACCAATCCAACTACTTATTTGTCAAATACTTTTTGGTCTGATGCTGAGATTAGTTTTGATGATTTTAAATTTAGAAAAAACGCATTTATTAAGAGTTTCTTAAGATTAGATTTTTATGATAGTGATATAGGTACAAACCAAAGACTTTTATTTTTCAAGACTATCTTTGCTAGTGTTGATTTAGCACCAATCACACCTAATTCAACTATTGGCGTTATACCACAACCAAGTAATGTGTTATTAGATTTTACTGTTGGTGATATCATGAAGAATAGGACATTAAATAGTGAGGGGTTTTTCTTGTATTACTTTAAGGATGAGGTTATTCCAACAGTGCCAAAAGAATTATACATGAGGGCAACATTTTTGAATGCTAAAAATGGTAAGTCTATTAGTTTGATGTCATCGGGTAACCCCAATATCACAATAGATGAGTTAGCAAAAATAGATAGTGGGAAACTATATACTAAATATGTATTATCTAGGGGTCAAGAGGGTTATTTTTATAGACTCGACACCAATTATTCAAGTAATATAATACAATCTACTAGCCCAAGTTCATATTTAGTTAATTTATATCAAATTAGTGTATCGTAATGAAAATAATAAAAAGAAAAATATCACTGGAAGATTATACCTATAGAGGGTATGTGGATGTTAATTTAAATGACGGAAGAACACTTAAATATGGCGATTTAATTGCGACAACGTTTAATATAAATATTTTCTTATCTCAAGAATTTGATGATATGGGGATAGGTACGGATATACCATTTAATTCTAAGGATGGGTCAACACCAAACTATAGCCCACTAAAAGAAATTTTAAACTCCAGCGGGATTACATTTAATTTCATGGCTGGTGCAACCACTAATGTAATTGTTGATGGTACTTCACCATCTACAAGATACCCTAATAAAAACAAAGAAGATTACTATATTTCTGGTAGTATACTTAGTGGTTTAACTTCAGATAGGGTTGATGTGGTAACTTCATACGACAATAGTCAAAAATATAAACCATTATTTAATTTAGAAAGTGGGGTTTTTAATGATTACAAAGGGGTTTCATTTAGTGCAGTAACTAGGGTCGTTAATAATGATAGCTTAATGCCATTAAACTATATTATCGATGGTGATAGTAATGAGATTATTGATGTAGATAGCCCACAGCCCAATAGAGGGGTTTTTCTTAAGACGTATAGCGGTTTAACTAGATTAATCACTGGTACAATTTTTCCACCATATACTATTCCACTAACCGAGATGTATTATAACCCACAGGGTCTTAATGAAACTAATACAATATATTCTGCGATAACCAAAGAAGAATATTTATTTGGTATTACACAAAAACCAGTGGTACAAAATGATGTGTTAATAGACAGAGGTGTAACTAGTATAATTCAACGTCATATGCAATTATCAGAAATAACTAATATGTTTGATTTAGTTAATTATGGGAATGGTTATTATAAAATACAAAAATAAGGACATGTTAACTATTTATATATGTCAGATTATTAAAAAATATAAAAAATGTCGCAAGGAATTTATGGAACAGTAAGAGGAGCAGATGTATCACCGAATGATGTAGATATAACAGTCTTTTATTCGGTAGATAGAAGTGTAGCCAATACGAGTGTATTTAAGTTAGATTCTTCTAATTTAGTGGCAATAAATAACCCAACCAATACTACAGGGTTTGAAACATTTGGTGGTCTTTATACACTTAAGTTACCAGTGACTGAATTTTCAGCTAAAGGAGTGTATACTATTGTATTTAAACCAGCAGAAATAAGAACTAAGGTCGTGGATTGTGGTGTGTTAGCAGCGTTTCCAGATATAAAGGGTTTAGTTTTTGATACGTCAGACCCTAATTTAGGTTCTTTTTTAGATGATTTTGAGAATAACAATTTAATTGGGTATAGAATAGAATACTTAAACACTGATAGTAGTTCAGCAGATAAAAAAATACAGAATCTATTTAAGATAGTTACGTCAAACAATCGAGCTGAACCAGTAAATCAAAATTTAAGTAATACAAATCAGAAAGCTATTAGATATAGGTATAACGATAACTCCACATTAGTTTTTTGTACGGTTTCACCATCATCACCTTCAAATGTTAAACCAAATACGTTACCATTTATTGGTGCGCCAAACCAATCTGTTATAATTAGTAACACATTTTTCACGCCATTTATATTGGAGGTTGAAATGGTTGAGTATGATATTGAGTCCTTGGCAATTGCACTTTATGGTAATCAAAGTAAGAGTCTTGAAGATGGAATATATACGGTATATAATTTCAATGATGAGATTTACAAACAATATAATTTATTTGAGATTAAAGATAGGTTTAGCGGTAAACCACTGTTTGAGATTCGTGAAAACAGATTAAATAATATAGACTTTACTAAGGGTTTTGATGATATTTCAAACATATAATAAATGAGTGATAAAATTAAAGTTGTTGGTTACGCTCAAAGAATCTTCTTTGATAATGGTATCGAATATAGGAATTTTACCGATGATTTGGTTGGGAATCAAGCAACTGAAAATTCTAATGGTGAGAGTTCTATATTAACATTTGGTAATTTTGTTACGACAACTAATTTTAGTGGTAGAGAAAGTAGGTTATATAGCACTAAAAAGTTTAGTAAATTTTATTCTCTTGAGAATCTAGGGGTTACTAAAGATAGAGTTGATAAGTTATTAAATAATAATATAGGTGTAACACTAAATTTAGATAATACAGATTTATGTAACTTTGCGTATTTTGGGTCTTCCACTGAATTTATTAGGGTTAGTCTAGAGAATATAATATCTAATTGGCCAGCATCTATTTTCTTAAGACCAATAAGAGATACTGCAACAACATCTGTTTCTGGTAACACAATTGAAAACTATGTTTATAGTTTTAATCTTAATACGTCAACATTTAGAGTACCAACAAACTTTATTGTTAATAGTTATAACATTAACTATAGAAGTAATGGTTTAGCGATTAATACATTTAATGAGGTAAATGACTTAAGGAACTTACTCCCAAATTACACTGATTATGTTATCTTTGTTAATGATGTTGAATATAGCGTTCTGGGGTTTACTGGGTCAACAAATGAATTTAATGACTATATATATTTTGAAGTTAAGGGGGACCCATTCACACAATTCATCACTGACTTAGTTGAGTACCACATAAAGCCAAATAAAGAAATAGTTGAAGAATTCTTTAACACATTAAGTGATTTTGAAAGTAATTTATTAAGTAGGTTAACAACACCTAAATACACATCAAATTATAAGTATAAGGTTGAATCTGATACTGGTAGGATAATCAATTCATTTAAGAAATTAACATGGCCAGTATCTGATGGGTATAACATTGATTTTAACTCTACATCTTATATAACTTATGTTACGGATTTATTAGATATCACAACTAATAAGGATGAGACGGAGACTAATTTAATTGTTAGATTTTTAACTGCTGAAGCAATATCTGATTTTGATACAATACCAAATTCTGATGGTGAAATTGAAGAAACAGAAGGTCAGAAAATAAATAAGACACTTAAGATATATGGTAGAGAATTTGATGAAATAAAGAAATATATAACTGGTATATCTTATGCCAATAACATTTCTTACGATAAAAAAAATAATACACCAGACCAGTTAATAAAATATTTAGCAAGATTGCTGGGTTGGGAATTAACATCATCAATTGTTGAGAATAACTTAATAAACAACTACCTAAGTTTAGGGTCAACCACATATCCAGGATATAGTAGGGGTTTAACACCAAATGAATCTGAAATTGAATTGTGGCGAAGATTAATATTAAATTCGGCTTGGATTTGGAAATCAAAAGGTACCAGAAAAGCTGTTGAATTCTTTTTTAAGTTAATAGGTACGCCAGATGGGTTAATAAATTTTAATGAATACGTATACAAGGTTAAAGAGCCAATTGATATGGATTTATTCTTTAAAGTTTTACAAAACAATCAGTTAAACCAAGATTTAGAATTATATAATGTTGATTCAGAGGGGTACCCTAAATTCTTTAGGGATACAACGGATATGTATTTCCAAAAGGGTGGTAAGTGGTATAGAGAAACAGCTGGCCCCACAGCCACACAATATGTTTTAGAGGGAAACAACCCACACGTTGGACCATATGATGGTGGGAAAGAATATATAAATCAATTAGAAAATATAATCCCATCATTCTCTGCGTTTACTATTACATCTACCACTATAACAACTGATAATAGTAATATCTTTACGAATTATAATAATGGTATTATAAATCAATATACTGGACCAACATATGTAAACGTTCAAAATGAACTAGGTGTTGATTTAAGTGAGGTTGTATTATTAGAAACGAATGTAATTACAGACCCATGTCCAACAGCAGAACAAACGGATTGTGGTTGTGACATACCAGAAGATGATGAATCACTAATTATAAATGTTGAAAAATGTAGTAACAATCCAATAAGTATTAATGAAAAATGTCAATCAAAATTTGATGATATTTATATTCATGTTAACGACTTTCATTACATATGGAGTTATAAGGTATACGATATAAATGGGAATTTAACAACCCCGTCAAAGAGCAGTCAATTTGTATCTAAAGAGTGTTGTCAAGAAGTAGGTAAAGGTAGTTCACATTACCATGAAGAGTATGATGTGATAATTACAACAGATGCGTCTGGTGATGAAACTTCTACATTTGTGTTAAATAATGCTGGGTATTTATGTTGTACCAAACCGAATTTAAATAATAGGCCAAAAGGAGGGTGTGGTTGTAAGATATCTTGTCAATGGAGGGTTGACTTAGAACAGAGTTATATTTTAGATGGTGACAAATATATTGTTTTTATTGACCCAAGTAGTAATACAAGGGTTGTTAATGAAGCAGATTCTTGTTTTTGTCCAGATATATATACTGAACCTAAATTAATAACAGACCCATTTACTGGTAAAAAAGGATTTGGTTGCAAGTTAACTAAAATAGGTCTAAAGGATTATAATACAAAAAATGGATATTTATATCAATTATATTTAAAAAGGAGTAGTGGCGAAATACCCTGTAACAGTGAAGTTTTCCAAATAAGTCCTGGTGGTATTAAAGGATAAGTATAAGCTATTCACAAATTAAATTATCGCATTATATTTATTATAAAATAAAACACATAAATGTATAAGTTACAATTAAGAAAACCTATCAATTCTTGTTTAGATATTGAAGAAATAATTAACAACAATTGGCAATTAGTAGAAAATTATGATGGTACAGTGTCATTATTTGATGACGTATTAGCTAATCTATCATCAATAATTGAAACTAAACCATGTTGTGAAACACTTGGATATACATTTGACCTTGAAACTCAAAAATGTCGATGGGGTGGAGATAAATCACTCTGTGATGTTTTAGGTAACGACCCATTTAAATTAGTTTTAAATCCTAACAATGATGGTGGTGTTTTATTTAATTTTGATGTTAATGAAACTTGTTTTTTTGATATATCATTTGATTATTTATTTAAATTTGACTGTGAGGATATTTTAAAGGTTATTAAGGGTGTTAAGGGTCAAACTAATTTAGAAAATAATGTGGCAATTAAAAAGATATCGGGTGAAATAACTAATACAGAAAATGATATAATAGTTTTAACGCAACAAATTAGAGTTGAAAACAAGTATGATATTCCATATGTTATTCAATGTGTTAATTCAACAACAACTAATTCTGAAACTTATTACAATAAAGATGGTCAAATAAAAACGGTTACGAATAATCAAAAAGATGCTTATGACTCAGAAAACACAAAATCGGCATTTATCAAAAAAACACCTCCTGGTGCATATGGTGTAAAGGGTGGTAGTATAACAAATTATTGTTTAACACAGGCTGGTTTATCTGTTTGGCGTACAATATTAGGGGACGAAACATATGATAAATGGTTTCAATCAAATGGTATTGATACAAGTCTTTACACTTGCTTAGAAGTTGAACAATTAGTTAATCAAAATACCACACAAGGTGGTTTAATAGAAACAAAATGTGACTATAGTCTTTATGATAAAGATATTTCATTAAAAAAAATTAGTGAGTTAGAGGCTAAATTAACTGATGCTAATGATGAAAAAAATAGTTTAACCGCAAAACGAGGTGGGTTGGAAATGGAAAATACTGAAGATTTACCAAATAGTTGTGAATTACTTTCTATATTTGAAGACTTCAGTGTTGAATTTACACTAGAAACATTAAACCCAATAACGAATAAGTTAGAAACTGTTTATAGTGAACCTATAATGAATATTGGGGTTGGTAATTTATATAACTATATAGTCTCAACATCTGGAGATACTGGGTTATTAATTAGTGGGTTTAGTAGTTGTGAAAGTGGGCAAGAAAGTGCAAGTACACCACCAAAGTGTATAGAGTTAAAGGATTTATTATATGATGCAATATATTTAAATAGGTTTTTACCATTTAATAAGGCCCCATCTAACCAAGAAGAATCAATAAAATTATTTAATGAATTAAATTGTTGGTACCGACAAAAATGTTGGTTAAATTATGTAACAAGAATACAAGGTGATATAATAAATCAATTAAACGGGAAGGATGTAAACATGTCCATAAAAATTAATAATTCTTGTGCCGATTTTTCTGTTTTATTAGATAGAATTAAAATAAATAAGGATTGTACTAAGATTAACAATGTAGAGAAACTAATATCAGAACCACCTAAGTTTGAAATAGAAAGAGTCGTTGACAATAAAAAATCATGGGTGGCAAATGACTTTAGAGATGATAGGGTATTTGAATTAAAATATAGAGGTACAGAATATGATGTCAATCATCATAAATTAATTATAAATACCAAGGAAGTTGATTTAAATTTAAGCCCAGCAAGGGCTGTTGAACAAGACGTTTGGTGTTATATAAATCAAAATAATTGTATATTAGAAGGTTGTGATGATTCATTTAGCGCATTTACTTGTCCTAGTGGTTATACATTAACATCTGATGCGGATGCTTGTATTTTTACTGCTACGACAGTTCCAGCAACTTCAATAACACAATACAATGTGTCCACACCATTTAACTTCACCAGATTTAACCATTATTTAAATAGGGGTACTTTATTTGTCGAAGATGTGACAGATAAAGAATGGCCTATATTTTGGACAGGAACACCACAAAACGTTTGGGTTGGACCTTACTACAACGTAGACTATTTAACTGCCTCAAACGGGGATTATTTAGACCACAGTGGGTTTGGTGATAAGACAACAGATAGTGGTTATTTAATTTGGTCATCCCCAGATGCGTTTTGTGCTGAATTTAGCGAATTTGGTTCGTCAAGTTCGGATTTATTTAATAGTAAATTAAATCCAAATATACTATGGGGTGGTACTGCTGGAGATGTTTCAAGTTCAGTCTTTAATAACATAACTGGTACAGGTGTGGGTGGTAGATTGTATAATCGTTCAATTTGGACTGACTCTCAATCACCACTAGATGAATGGATAGGGTTATCATATTCTTTTGAGTTAGATGAAACAAAGGTATATAGAATTGGTTTTGCCGCAGATGAAAAAGTAAGGATTAAGGTAAATGGTGAATATTTAATAAATAGTGATTTAACCCCAGACCACCCAATTAATCCAAGGGTTAATTTATTTAATTCTGCGAGTAGATTTCAACAAATATATGTTGTTGTTGGTCTTACTCTTTTAGCTGGTAAAAACATCATAGAAGCTGAGGGTTGGAATAGTCAAAATGCGGCTGGGTTTGTTTGTGAAGTTTACGATGCAACAGAAAGTGAGTTGAGGGGTATAAGGTATGAGACAGAACTATCTGGTGTTACAGTTTTTAGTACTAGAAGTGAAATTGGTTCTGTTTTTCAGTTAGGTCAAAATAGTGGAAACTCTTGCCCAACTGGTTATAGTTTAGATACATCAACATCTGCACCTTACCAATGTATTGATATTGATAAGATAAGTAGGTCTGACAATCAAAAAAATTGTTGTTGTCCTGGATTTCCATTATTAATAAAGGGTGATGATGGTATTACAGTTGAATTACCACTTACTGGGGCTACTGGAACAACATTAGATTGTTCACAAATACAAACATTGGTTGATAGTTTTTCTGTAACTGGTACAACAGTAATAAATACACTAGAAACACTTAAGTGTGGTAATGTATATAGTCTTTATAGTCCAATTTGTAATAGTTTGTCACTTGATGGTATGGATGATTTTATTCAAGCCCCTATTAATGCTGCCTATGATTTAGATAAAGAGGATGTAATGAGTTTTGAATGTTGGATAAAATTTGATTCTTTAGGCGTATTTAATCAGTTCTTTACTAAGTATGTATCAAGCCAAGGTATTTTATTTACGGTATCTTTAGGAGAGCTTAGGTTAGATTTACAAAATAATGGAGGTTTAGATGGGTTAATAGTACAAAGTACGGGAGCAGCAATTATAGCGGGAGTATGGTACCATCTAGCTGCGACTTATGATGGTTCTGAATCTCCGACAGGAATAAAGCTATATAAAAATGGAGTATTATTAACCAATGGAGCTCCTATATCTAATACATTAACAGGAACTATAACCAATGCAGCAAATGTACAGATAGGCAGAGTAGGTACATTTTATACTGATATAATAATAAATACAGCTAGATGGTGGAATGCAGAACTAACAGCAGCAGAGGTATTAACTCAATACAACAATAGAACAGGAACACCTGTTCAAGATGCGAGTTTAATATTTAATACAGACATTCAAAATTCTACTTGGAATGGTTCTGAATTTTATATACCAGACGATACAGGAATAACAACTGGTTATACGACAGTAAACATGGGGTTGAATGCGTTAGTTCAAGATTGTCCAGACATTTCTAATTCTAATTTTGTATTTTCTGAAGAAAATGATGGGATATTTGGCGTATATAAAGCTACAATATTAACTGGTGGTACTGATACATACGTTAATGTATCCGATAAAGTTACATCAGAATGTTGTGAAATTATAAACAGTGGTTTTGAAAGTTATTCAAATATATTTAAACAAGGTGTAAATGACTACCCAACAGTCAATTGGGACCCAAATAAAGAAAGATGTGTTTATGTTAAATGTGGGGATGATGGGTGTACTAATTTTGATACACTACTAACGACAGAGTTAACTGAAATAGATACTGTATTAGAATTTGGTAGTGTTTTATCTAATGAACTTATTGATGCTAAAAGTAGACAAACTATTAGCGGTTACCCAGCACTTAGAATGCTTTATGATAGATACAATTTACATAGTCTTGATTATTGCAATGTAGATAGTTCAAGATTTGATTATTTTGACATGGATAACTTCGGGAATAGTGTTGGTGACTATTGGATAGATTTAATAGAACAGGTTGTTCCAGCGACAACAATTTGGGGTTCAACATATACGTATAGGAATACCATTTTTGACCAACAAAAATATAAGTATAGGCAAAATAACCTATATTTTTGTAATGACCCAAGTGTTAATTTTCCATTTTCGGCAATATCGAAAGATTCTAGTGTTTCAGTTGAAACATTTAATATAACATTAACAGAGATTAATACTGGTAATACAATAACAACGGTTAGTAAAGAATTAACAACAAGGAATTGTGACGGTGTTTGGATTATGCAAAGCACTTGTAACCCAGAATTCTTAGGTACCGTTAGTATCATAGGTAGAACAGGTACAAATAACCAAACAACAATTAATGAAACCCCAACAAAAACGGGTTAACTTTAAACTTTTAAATATTTATTATTATGCCATTATTAATACAAAACATAAAGACAAATGTTATACTATCAATTAATCAAAATATTAATTTAATTGACTCAGTAGGGGGTGCATTTGGTTATGAGGATTGGTTTAAGATAGGTAGTTTAGAATTTTTCATACAAAACTATAAAAAATTTATAGAGAGTGAAAATTTAAATAAAAATAGAGACTTTGGACTTAATTTTAATTCTAATAAAACATTTAAAGAATTGAAAATATCATATTAATGAGATATCAAGATAGAATATATAATTCAAGTGGTAACCTATTAAGGAATAGTACAACCCCATTACCACATACAAGTTCAGATATGTGTGTATTTGAAATACCATTTTTCACAATGAGTGGTGGTAGTAAAGTAGATTGCTCTGAAGTTACTTGTGATATATCTGGTATATCATATAATAATATATTTACCGCCACAACTGAATGCTTTATAACTAATAATTTATCTGGAGATTGTGAGAACACAATATGGGAGACAAGAATATACGAAGATGATTTATTATCGTATAGTGCAACATTCTTCACCTCAACAGGGTCAACAGGTCTAGTCCCAACAATTTCAAATTTTAGTGGTTCGGTTGTGACAGCATTTAATACTTTAGGTTATGATTATAGTTTTAGTGGTACACAATACACACTTAATCAAAAAGGTTTTGATAACCTTAAATTAAATATAACAACATCTGTCGATATTTCAAATTGTGAAACTTGTAACTGTCCATCTGGATATACAGAAACTACGGCATTAGATGAATGTGAAAGATTAACATATACGTCATCAACCGCACAGGGTGTAGTCACTAGTGCCGTTACAGGTGATATCAATTCTGGTTATGATTTAAGTGGTGTTGTATTTTTACCTAATGTTAATGATTATACTTGGCCGTTAGAGTTTAGTGGTAGTCCAAATCAAATTGGCGCATACAGTGGTACAAATTTTGTTGTTGATGCGACAGCAACAGTTGTTCCAGCAATAACTGGTGGGCCAGGATTAACCTATTATGATAAACCAGCAATAAATAATTCACTATGGGGTAATAGTATTATAACAAATGGGAGAATGAATAATGCTGGGGTTAAATCATCACCAGTATTACTAAATGAATTTCATGGTTTTAGTGTGTGTATTGATGCACCGTACTCTGGGGTATATTATCTGGGTGTTGGTACCGATGACTTGTTTAGATTTTCATTAAATGGTGATACAATATTTGACCAAACTTCTGCGTTGACTATACGACTACCGTACAGTATATATGGTTTATCTTTAGAGATATTACATTTTTGGGTGTTTAGTATTGAATTAGCCTCTGGTAAAAATGTTTTTGATGTAGAATATAAGGATGGTGGGTCATTGGCAAATTGTACATTTGAAATTTACAGTGGTACAACTATAGAAGCTTTAAGTGCCATGACAACGGAGTTAGAATTAAGTGCTGTAACAATGTTCAGTACGTTAAATGAGGTTGGTGAATTATTCCAAATTGGGGAAACAATTGGATTTAGTTGTCCTACTGGTTATGTACTTGATACTTGTTCTGGTACAACTAGCACTTGTGTGAAGATAGAAAAAACGCCAATAATCTGTTCTGCATTTACTGGTACATGTAGTGGAGTAACAGAAGTTATTTGTGATTTAGAGTTTAGCGGTGCAACAAGTGGGGATACAAATATATACCCATTAACTGGTCAAACAAACATAGACCTTGATTTCACCTTTACCGCAAATACAAGCAACTTAACTGGTAACACTAAATTTTCTTTTGAGGTATATAAATATGATAATAATTTAGGGTTATTTAGGCAACCCCCAAAATATATTTCAGACAACTTTAGTTGGTCTGGGTTTAGTGGAACAAGTGCGTTTACTACTTCAGTTCCAGTATCAACATTAAATATTGATGGTGATTATTTAGTGAAGGGTTTTTACACTTATGATGTTTGTACTGAGATTGGTAATTTACTTGGTGAGACAATTACCACATCAAAGTATAAGACAGGTGATAGTTATGGTATCTATCAATTAGATAGAGATTTTTATTTTACTGCATTCGTTAAAGCTGAGAAACCAAGTTTACAATTAACAAATAATACCACAACAATAGTCAATTCTTTATTTGTCTATAGTTCAATATTAACAGGTAACGAAGATGTTATTGCCATTAAAAAAACAAGTGGTTGGTATAGTATATCATTAAATGGTTTAACCTTAGCAAAGGACCTTGACTATTCTTTAAGTGGAAATAATCTTACGACAACAGTAAGATTAAGTGGTGGTACAGTTTCTGGGGATATTTTTACGTATGTATTTGTTAATACATCTGATAATGATTCGCTTAGGTTGGATACAATAGATATAACGTCCACAATTGTTAGTGGAGTTACCAATGGCCAAGGTTCAAATGATGTGTATTATAATACAGATAAGAATAAATATGAAATTTATACATCCATAGCACCAAGTAGTGTTAATGATATTATTTTAACATTAAATGGTGTAACCCTAGCAAATAATATTGATTATTATTTATCTATAACTAATGATAAGAGGATAATACTTGAGGGCACTTTAGTTGTTAGTGATATAATTAATGTATATTATATTACAGATATGTATGCCCAAGGTAATATAACTACAACTATTTTACCGATAAGTTGGTCAATACCTACGCAACCACAAAAAGTTAATGGTGAATTTACGGCTGAGTTTTCAGATACAACTAATTTCACAAATATAATAACGAGTGCGAAAACTAAATATGTTGTTGGGGTTTCTAATTATTCATTAAACATACCATTAGTTGGAGAATCTGGGGATATTCAATATTATAGAATTAAAAACGAAAAGAAATATATAGATATTTGTAATAATCCAATACCAACGGTATCATATAGTGAAATAATTGACATAACAATACAAACAAATGCAATTAATTCATACTAAATATTTATTTTAGGTATTTATTAATTAAATTAAGAATAAAAGATATTTATAAAATATGAGTTATATAATAAACAATTCAAGTGCTTTTGTTAATATAAAATTAACTGAAACAGGAAGACAAAAATTAGCCCAAGGTAAGTTAAATTTTACTTCTTGGGGTATAGGTGATTCAGAAATAAATTACACTAGGGAAGATGTGCATGATAATAATCTTACAGATGTGTCACTATCTGGAACTAGTTGGGTATTGAGACCACTAGATACACAACCAGATATAAAGTATTTTATTACTGCAAATAGCAATAATAATAATAATTTAAATACACTTAATAGTTCTCAAATAAACACAATAAAGGCTATTGTAAATAATAGTGCTAAAGAAAGAGGTTTTTTTAGTGCGAATACAACACATAGTGATTATATAACATATACTGGAAACACCTATGTGAAAGCACAAGGTTCAATTTCTGGTGCAACAATAACTGGTGGTACATCCTTAGTCATTGGAACTGGTTATACTTATCAAGTTGGTGATTTTTTATTGTTAAAGGTCAATAATGATACAGTTGGGGTGTTAACAGATAATCAAAATACAACCCCAATACCACACTTATGGTATAAGATACAATCACAAACAACAACAATTAATTTAAATGATACAGTTGTATTTGACAGGTCATTACCAAATACAAATTCCACAACAGCAACAACACAATGGTTTATATATACAAGCGATGAAGTATATGGTGGGTTTGGATTTGAAGAGACCACACCATACTGGAATACAAACACACTATCATTTGCTGGGTGTTGTGATATATCTTGTGGTGATGTACCAGTTTGGAATATGAATAATGTTTGGTGTGAAAACTTAGCTGGTATGACTGGTTCAAGTATTAACAACACACCAGCAACACCAAACGAAAGTTTTGACAAGTTTGGTTCAAATGATTATTTGGGGCAAAAATATCCATATTTGGAATATGAGTGCGTTTCAACAACAACAGGTGCTACAGAAATTTGTGCAACACCTGGAGAATCAAGTATAGATACAACAATTAAATCCATATCACTGGTACATTACACCAATAATACAATATCTAATTATTACGGTGAGTTTTTTCATATAGATGGTGATTCAAATAAGATATTAAAACTACATTTACCAGACCTAATGTATCATAGACGAAATTTTTCTACTGAGAGTGGGACAACGATGGGGATGGATTTTATTGCTAGTGGAACAACAAAATTAATTGGTGATAGCGATATAACCTATATTGATTTAATAGAAGACCCAACAAAGGTTAGTGGTATACCAAGAGTAGTTGGCAAGGTATTACCTCAACTAAAAACAGTAGTATTTAGTGATGATGAGATTGTTAGTGCGTTATCTTATAAGTCCAATAGAAATTGGACATTACCTCCATTAGTTTCTAACTTAATTTCATCTGCGAATGGTGCCTCAAGTGGTGTTTTGGCTGTCGGGAAAACAATGTACATGTCGTACACATTTGAAAACTCAACTTCCACAGGTTTAACAACAACACTACCATGTCAATATTATACTAAAATAAGTAACAATACTTCAAATACCAAGGATGTTGAATTTAGACTTAGTAATATTGACTTGTTACCTTATATGAGAAAAGAAGAAAAGGTTGGGTATGATGGTATGGGATTTTCAGCGAGAGACTTTAAGGTGTTATATCAAATAGTTGACAATGTTGACGATAGACCACAAGGTGATGCTTGGAAAGTTCACGATTTTACAACAAGTGCTATAACAACTAGTGTTGGTGAAACTATTGACCCACTATTATTAGAACGTCAAACACCAACATTAAATGGGTTTTTAATTGATAATATAATATATACTGGCGATACAACATTTAGTATTATAGATTCATTAAGTATGGCAACAAATGTCGATAGTTCAATACTTCAATTTGGTGACGAAAGATTCTTTTACGGTAATCTGGAAACATACATTGGGGCTACGATATTTAAAACAACATTTAGAGTGGATATATCCGCAGATGACTTTAAATCAACTGGTAATCCTACAAGACCGAACAGTGTTCCAAACCAACCAGACATAAGGGTTACCGAAGTTGGTGTTTATGATGATACTGGTGTGTTAGTTTTGATTGGTAAATTAAGTAAACCAGTTAACTTAGCTGCTGGGAATACTATAACATTTGAGTTAAGTATAGACTTTTAAGATGGGATTTTTAAAAAATACAACAACGATAGAATTAATTGCTAAGTTAACCCCACAAGGTAGGGTTAAACTTATTAGTAATACTAATACACTAATAACTTCTTTTAGTCTTGGTGATTCAGATGCTTATTATAGTTCATATACTGGTTTAACTGGTGGACAGGTACCACAAATTTCTGGTGATAATGCTGGGTTAGACATAAATAATGGTGGTGTTGATTATATAATTAGGAGTACATTAAATTTAAATTCATCAACGGATAAGAAATTAGTTAACCCAGCATCAATCAGTATAAATACAAAAAATGTCGCATTAGGGTTTAAAACTATAAATTATAGCGGTGGTACGATTACACAAAATAAAGTTGCATTATCTGATGTTAATACTGATAGTCTAACTAATTTATTTTATTCATTTGGGTTACCAATAACAACCAGTGATTTTAATAACTTTACTGGTGCAACAGGTGCGTTTAGTAACACAGCATTTAGTGGTCTAGCCCAAAACAATATACTGGTTATTGGTGTTAGTGGTAGTACATATTCCGAACTAATAGATGGTAAGACCATTAACTGTAATATACAGACAACCGCCTCAACGTATAACATATATAGTACGTACGAATACAAGGCTACCTCACTGACAAATGAAGATGCCTCAATTAAAGATAGTTCAATAAATTTAGCTTATTTTGGACCAAATAGAGCTCTTTTATTTTCGGATAGTACGGTAAGACCTAATGGTGGTGATGCGAGTAAGAGTTGGGCAACTGGGTATGGTACAAACAAACCATTTAGTGTAAATAATAAAGAACTATTTAACATACAAACAAATACAAATCTTAACTTTACAGCTGATACACCAGTTGGTATTGCATATTTAGATAAAGGATTCTTAGTTATAACAGAGCCAACAATTGTTAATGATTTTGACACTGGGTTTTCTGGGGCAACAGGAACTTCAATTACGTTTGACCACGACAGGGTTACTGTTTCACAATCTATAACATGTTTAGCTGATAGAGGTGAATTTAGTGTCTCAAATAACCCAACTTGGAGCTTAGGTGATACACCAAGAATAACTGAGATTGGTTTGTTTGATAACACTGGAACACTAATTGCGATTGGTAAGTTAAATAAGACTTATAACAAACCAGTTGATGACTTGGTTGCCTTTGCGATAACAATAGAGTATTAACCTTTACATTTCATTAATATTTATTATTTTTTTAAAAAATATATCAATATGGGAGAGAAAAATAATAATGGTCTTGTTTTAGGGTTAGATGTGTCAACAAAGACAATTGGCATTGCTTTGTTTGATGACTTGGGTGATACTGGTAGGTTAAAATTACTTCACCATGTTACACCAAAAATAAAACCATTACCTAAAAATAAAAATCAACAATTATTTGATAAGGTAAGAATCTTTGAGGAAGAATTCTTAGAATTATACGTTGACGTTGGTATAACTAAGGTTGTGATAGAAGAACCACTCTTAAGGTCAAATAATGTTAATACTGTTGGGGTACTACTTAGATTTAATGGGATGATATCAAGGTCTGTTTATGAAATACTAGGCATTGTACCAGAGTTCATATCGTCTTATGATTCCAGAAAATATGCATTCCCAGATTTAATGGAAGTTAGGACACACAATAGAAAAGGTGAACCATACTCTGAAAAAGAAATATTAAAAAAGAAACCAACACTTTTCGGTGGACACAATTTTAATATTGATAAGAAGGTGGTTATATTAGGCAAGGTATCTGAATTGGAACCCCAAGTAAGTTGGATTTATAATAAGAAAAACCTTTTAACCAATGAAAATTATGATTTGGCTGATGCCTATACATGTTGCTTAGGTTTTATGCGTAAAAATAATTTTTGGTTGTAAAATTTGGTTATTAATATTTTTATTATTATATTTGAGATATGAGCAATGTACTAATAAATATTTTTAAGCAATTCCTAGGTGAGTGTCATAGTCATAACGAAGAGTCAAGCCAAGTGGCTTTTGATTGTCCAGCTTGTGCCGAAGACAAGGGATTACCCTACGGTAAGACAGATGGCAAGTATAAACTTTCGTTAAATTATAAAAAAAATATTTTTAGATGTTGGGTGTGTTGTTTTGAAAACAATATGCACGGTACAATTCCTAAATTAATAAAGAGGTATGGGAATAAGAATATTCTTAAAGAATATCTACTATTACAGCCAGATGATTATAAATCTTCTACCGATTCAATTAAGGTTGAGGTTAAGTTACCAGAAGGTTTTAAAAAGTTAAGTCTATCAAATAACCAACACTTCAAGTTTGACTCCGCATATGATTATATCAAGAAAAGAGGCATAACTGATGAAATGATTGACTATTATAATATTGGTTATACTATTGTTGGTAAGTATCACGATAGGATTATATTACCATCTTATGATGAATTTGGTGACCTTAATTATTTTGTTGCCAGAGCATGGAATAAATGGTTGAAACCTAAATATTTAAATCCCATTGCAGAAAAGCAATCATTAATCTTCAATGAAAATAAAATTAATTGGGATTGTACAATTTATTTGGTGGAAGGTGCCTTTGACCACATTGCCGTACCTAACTCCATACCATTATTAGGTAAGGTTCTAGCAGAAAACTTAAGGTTAACTCTATATACGAAAGCTAAAGCAGATATTATACTACTTTTAGATGGTGAAGCATATGGTGACGCATTAAAAATATATCGCACATTAAATTTACATAGATTATATAATAGAATTAAAATATGCGTACCAAATTATAAGGAAGACCCATCCTCAGTATTTGAAAAATTTGGTTATAAGGGTATTGTTAAACTTCTTAAGAAAGGTGTTCAAATACCAGAAAGTAAATTATATTAAGCATCACTAATAGTTCCAGGTTTAACATCAAATATTACTGAACCAACATTTGCTTTACCATTTACTAATCCATCTTTTTCACTATTTCTAAGGTCAACCCCATCAAACCTAAGATGTTTAAGGATTCTAGTGTTAATAACGTCATCAGTTTTAGATGACTTTGATTCTATATCGACAAGATATTGATAAACTATTTTAATAAAATCATTATCAGTTATGTTAACACCAAAATATCTATAATAATCGGACAACTCAATTAACGCTATATATATATCATTTTTTTTACTATTACCGTCAACACCTTGCATGAGCGATTCCTCATCATTTCTAATATCACTTGGGGTTAAGAAATTAAGATACTTAACCATAGGTATGATTAAACCATCATAAAATTCTGTAGCATCGTTTGGTTTCAATAAATTATACTTACTAAAGTCAACTTTATAAACTTTTGTCCCTTTTAGCATATCGGCTCTATTTTTATCCCCCTTTTTAACCCCAGCAAGCGTTTCAGCATCATTAATATCGCCAAAAAAAAACAATCCAGTACCCAATTGACTTTTAAGTGTTTTTGCGAAATTATTTCTGGAAAGTACACCAGATTTATGTTTTAAATTACCAGCATGGTATCCATAATCCCCGCTATTTTCAGTTAATTGATATTTACCATGAATAGCACTACCAACTACATGGTTATACCCTAAATCTTCCCTCAATAATTTTCGTATGAAATCTTTCATAATTTTTTATTTATAAATATATTAAATTTCATTAAAAAAGTGTATATTTGTTAGTATAACATTAAATTATGGATAAGAAAACTATATTATCAGATATTGGTAATGAAATTAGGGATATAATAGATAAAAAACAAAAAGAATTAAACCTATCTTTTGTTGAAGATACACACACATATTATATTAAAAATAAAGATGGGGTATTAATATCACACTTTCCAAGTGTATCAACAGTTATAACGCAATTCTATAGTGGATTCCCAGAATTAAATAAATCCTATCAAATGGTTCAAGGAAATCTACTTGACCAAGATAGACTCTTAAAAGAGTGGAGAGCATCAGCAGACTATGCAAATAATAAGGGGTCAAGGGTTCATTATTTACTTGAAATGGATTTATTAAAACAATATGGTTCATATAAAGAAGTTAGGAAACCAATATTTAATTGTGATGAAGAACAAGTTAATGATGGGAATAATATGATTGATGCTGGTCATGACTTTATAAGACTTATGCATAGAAGGGGTGCAGTCTTATTAGATACCGAAATAGTATTAGGTAGTTCCGAATTAGAATATACTGGTCAACCAGATAAGGTTTGGCTTATGCACGATAAGAATGATAAAATAGGGTTTATAATTACAGATTGGAAAACGAATAAACCAAAAAACTTTAAGGTACAACACTATACTGAAGAAATGCTACCACCCTTCCAAGAATATATGGATACGGCATTAACACACTACATGATTCAATTACCATTATATGGTAGGTTAATACTAGATATGTTAAAGGGTTCAAAATATGAAGATATTGGTTTCTTTGGTTGTATTATTGTGCATTTAAGTAAGGAAGGTAAGTTCACTGAGTATAGAGTACCAAAAAAATTTATGGATATTGTTTTAACAATGCCCCCATTACCTAGAATAACTGAAGTTATGGAGTATAAAGAACTTCAAAAAAAACGAGAAGAAAAAAGAAAATTATTATTAAACGAAATGCTAGATAGGAAATGAAAATAAAAAAGGTTATACATATGGCTGATATTCACCTAAGAACGTATAGGATGCATGAAGAGTATGGTGAAGCATTTAAGAAAACCCTAAAGAAAATCAGAACATTGGTTAAGGGTTATCATAGAGAAGAGATTAGAATAGTTATTGCTGGTGATTACGTACATCAAAAGATTACAATTTCTAATGAAATGCTTATGCTTGGTACTTGGTTCTTAAGGAAGTTAGAAAAGATTGCACCAGTAATCATTATTGCTGGTAATCACGATTTATTAGAGAATAATAAAGATAGGGTTGATTCAATTACCCCAATGGTACAATTGCTACCAGGTTTAGATATAAGGTACTATAAGGACAGCAAATGTTTTTTAGATTCAAATATAGTTTGGTGTGTGTATTCAATTTTTGAGAATAATTCAAGGCCAAATATTGAAGAATCAATTCAAGAACATGGTGACGATAAGACTTATATTGGGTTATACCATGCACCACTAGCTGGGTCAACAACAGATACTGGGTTTAAGTTTGAAAACGCACAATCATTAAGTCATTTTAAGGATTGTAAAATTGTCATGTGTGGGGATATACATAAACGCCAAATTTTATATTATAATGATACCCCTATTGTTATGCCATCATCATTGGTACAACAAAATTTTGGGGAGAAGGTAAAGAAACATGGTTTTTTATTTTGGGACATTGAATCAAGGACTTTTGAAGAGTGTGATATTGACAGTGACTATGGGTTTTATCAATTTACAATAAACTCTATTGTTGACATAGAAAATGATGCTGAAATTTTAACAAATTATGAATGAAATTCCGAAGCGACTTAAAGATGAAATATGGCAATATTGTCATCTTAATAACATTACAAATGTTGATGAGTTTACCATAACCTTAC
>TARA_R110002126_G_C10490563_1_pt1 | contig 40039 bp, 54 predicted proteins | sample TARA_R110002126 | Tara Oceans TARA_R110002126 (sample SAMEA4397536) | marine metagenome | biome: Polar Biome; feature: [DCM] deep chlorophyll maximum layer (ENVO:01000326); material: water (ENVO:00002006), including particulate matter (ENVO:01000060) such as... | depth 30 m | reverse complement strand
CTGCCCTGCCCCCTGCGATCCGCTCGGCACTGCCCTGCCCCCTGCTCCTGCCCCCCGCACGCACGCACGCACGCACGCACGCACGCACGCACGCGCGCACGCACGCGCAGGAGTGTATATAGTGCCGCTAATTATAGAGCGCTTGCCATTATAGCATAGTAAACTTACCATGAAATTAGTCATCTATAACATGTGATTAGTTCTTGACAACCGTTAATAGTTCCTGTAGTGTATAGGGAGTAGCCAAGACAAAGGCACAACGGGGTAACTTCCCCTAGCTAGGGTAAAATAAAATGACCGATATGACAAAAATCAAGAGCCGCCTTGCTGCACTTCTGAGCCGTGCACGCGATGCAGGTTCCAGCGATGCAGAGATTGCCGCTTGCATGGAACGCGCCGAGAAAATCATGGCCGACTATGGCGTGACCGAAGCCGACTTGGCCGACTTAGGCGCGGACGACTACCGCACTTACACATTTACCCTACCTGAGGGGATGACGCGCCACTGCCCAGTCGTCCGCTACGTTGGACCGGTTGTCTTTCGCTTCACAGGTTGCGTCGGCTACATTGGAAAGACTGACAATAAGGGCCAGCCAATCGAGATTGAATTGTTCGGCATCGACAGCGACGTTGAATATGCGGCTTGGTTGCTAGCGTCCCTGCGTTCGTTCATGGATGACCAGTGGCGCGACTATAAAAGCTACCAGCTAGGCGCTTGCAGCCGTACGGAATTGACCGCTGAGCGTATCGGTTTTGTGCAGGGGTTCTGCAAAACCGCCGCTGACCGTATCCGCGCTATGATTACCCGCGACGGTGGCGGGGTAGGTACTGGCACCGCGCTAGTCGTCCAGAAACGCGACCTAGCAGACAAGCGATTGAAAGAGCGCGGCATCGACTTAGCGGGAGGAAAGGGCACTAGCCTAGCAGGCAAGGGCCGCGGTTCGCACACTGGCGCAATGGCCGGGGCGCAGGCTGGCAACGCCGCTAACATAGGGCGCGGCGTAGGCGCACAGCGCATGGCAATCGGTAGCGCTTAACAGCGCGGCCACTACCCCCAGAAACATCCCCTCGCGTAGGGTAACAGGAGACTTGAGAAATGACGTTTAACCAGATTGCAACCGGAAACTTCTTTAAGTGCAACGGCAACCTATGGTGCAAGCGTTCGACCCGCACCGCGACGTTGTGGCCCGAGCGTCCCGGCGCTGGGCCGCTGGGCGCAACGTGGTCATACTTCCGCAACACCGACCGCGTAAACGTCGCATAGTGCGCCACCCCCTAAACATCCCCTCGCAGAGGGTAAACCTGAGGATTGAGAAATGAAGCTTGAAGGCATCCACACAATCAACAAGCGCCAGATTAGTATGGCAGTCATGTCTATGGCGATGGGATCGCAGCCAGATGTAACGGCAGTGAACGACGCTAACGATTGTTGGGTCGCGGTTAGCAGGCACGGCGTTTATATCACAACGCGCCGCAACCCTACGACCTACTGCGTCCCAGATACGCTAGTCAATCAGTTTGTAGTCGGAACGCCGTCCAACTACGCGACCATGAAAGCGCTAATACAAGCCGCAGCGTATGTCGCGCAGTATGCAGTTAAGATTGATCGCGGCATCCCTGTCCGCCCGCTGACCGTGGATTGCGTTTATAAAGGAGTGAAAGATAATGGATAAGTTCGACGTGAAGGCACTGGCCGATGAATGTTTCCCCGTAGTAGGGCTTGCCCAGATGGACGGGGTGACCCGCGCACAAATGGCGTCACTGTTCCGCAAGTGGAAGCAGGCTGACCAAGGGCTTTCGTGGGCAGAGTTCACACGCACCGCCAGTGGTCCGCATAGCATGTATAGTGGCGCTATCCTAGCGCACTGGTCAGGCATGACGCTTTGCATCGAACAAGACGGCCACACTCACAGCTGATATACCCTCAGAAAGGGGATAACTATGGCCAACTATTTCGAGGAACTGGACGCCTTGCGGATAGCGTACCCAGCGTTAACACTTGATAACGACGGGTATCAGGAGCTTCCGCAGACCGTGAAAGACGCCAACGCTGATGGGGTGCAACTTATAGAAGCCGTATTAAAAGAGGCTGTCGCGGGATTTGTTAGGTTTCAGAACTTCAAGCCTCGCAAGGACGGGACCACCGCGATTCGTTGCCAAACGCGCTGGGCAGACCACTTTACTGGGGTAAGTTACTTCCCGCTTGATGACTTCAAGCCCCGCAGCCCTACATGGCATGTCAATAGCTAATATACCCTCGCATAGGGTAAAACAGGAGAGAATACGATGAACACTGAGCAAAAATTAATTTTCTCGGGCAAGGCCCTAACCTGCGCCGTATGTGGCTGGGCCGTGCTCTATAGCGCCGCTATCCTAGGCGCAGCGGCAGCGCAAGTGGATTGGAGTGCATGGCTATGAACAAGAGATCACCCTATAGTGTGGTGGGCATCCGTGGCACTAAGAAGGAAGACTTGTACGACGACGGTGTGACCCTTAGCGAAGCTATACACTGGGTCAAGATTTACATACGCGACGGGTTTGCGGGATACAACGCCTTAGCTATCTACGCGCCGACTGGCGAATTGGAAAGATGGTATGACGCCCCGATAGACGAGGCGTCTGAGATAGACGACGACGACCTGATCGCCACCGACGAGTGGTTTGACCGCAACCGCCAACATTAACTTACCCTCAGGAGGGGATAACCATGACAAGCAAGCATTACAAGCAACTGGCCAACACGCTGCACACGCTACTGCGGACTGGTGAATTGCAGCGAAGCGGCGTTTACTACATCATCAACCAGCTTGAAAGCGCCAACGCTAATTTTGACCGTGACGCTTTCTCTGACGCTCTAGGCTTGCGGGAGTTCGCGCATGGGTGACGGGTGGCAGCATAAGGACGACGTGCCGTGGCAGTTTGGCAACGACCAGCCTAAGAAAAACCTACCGCCGCTACCGCCACGATGGAAAGTTATGCGCGGCGCACCAGCTAGGCTAAAGTGGCGCTTGGATACCGGAGAGGTGCCGTTTACTATCACGCATACGAACGGCGTCAGGGTCAAAGTGCTGTACGAGAGCGGCATAATGAACGAGTACCCGGTGTCACGCTTAGTGTCGCTACCAACAATTTCCCCTAGCGAGGGGATCAACAACTTGAACGAGGACAAGACCATGACAAACGAGAAAACACTGTACGAAATCCAGACCGCAATGACCAGCGTTGACGGAACACTAACCAACCACAAGACGCTGTACGGCAACAAGCTGGCAGTCAACAGCGCTGGGCTGTGGGTTATGGAAGTGAAAGGCACTGGCGAAATCATCACGGCCAAGGCATCCGACGTGAGCGAGGTTGTGCCCTATAGTGTGGGCATCACGTTCATCAAAAGCGGCACCGTGTATCACTACTTTGCTAATGTGGGCGACTTCGCCAAGGGCGACGTGGTAGTGCTGAACGATAGCTTTGCCACCGTAGTGAAGCTGGACTGCAAGAGCAAGCAAGCTAGCAAGTGGCTGAATTGCTTCAAGCTGCAAGGCGTGGCCGTAACTTACCCTCAGGAGGGGAATGAATGATAGTCTTAGTTATAGTAGTGATATGCGTACTGTTGTTTTATTTGGCGATGGTGAACCGATGATAACCGTTACAAGGTATGACGCAACTGGTGGCACATCAACGCAGATAGCGCTGAACACCGATCATCTTGTCAGCTACACGCCAGCCAACCCTAGTGGCACCGTCATTTCGATGGTGCGGGGCGACATTCATGTGGCGCAGTCGTTTGCACAGATTACGGCGCTGCTTAGATAATACCCTCGCAGAGGGGAAAGGAACGACAATGGAAACTAGAACACAGACCAACGCCACGGCTGCGGCATACATGCGAGAGCACAGAGCAGCGTGGCGGGGCGCAGGCTTTGCCCCGATGTCCGCTATGGTATACGAGAGCGACCGCCCTAAGATAGTGGCCTTTGCTGATGTGACCAAGTACGAGACACTTCTTGCACTTGTCATAGAGGGCGACAGCGAGGCAATCGACTTGGCCGCTACTCGCAACGTGCCGAAGATGCCGACCTACGACATGGTGACTGACGTGTTAGAGCGCTCAGAAAAAATGTCAGAGACAACCGGCCTGAAGCGGTCTGCTACCGAGGTCAACGCTCTGCTATTGGCGGTGCGTAGGTACATGGCCAAGTTCAACAAGGTTAAGGGCGCATGGGACGAGGATATGGCAAACGACCTATTGCGGGCAAAGTATGTCTGCTACGGCAACCTTGCTGTCTCCACGTTCAAGCTGGCCGACGCGGTGTCGCATAGTTCCCCTCTGGTAGGGGAGGACGGAGATGATTAACACAGCCCGCCTAGAAGAGAGCGATAAGGGACGCTGGGTGCAGGGTTCGTACATAGTAGGTGACGCCAACCGGAAGTTTCGTGGAAAGCTAGAGGGCTGGACTGCCGTGTTCGTGATAGTGCGGACAGGAGAAAACGGGCCGACAGTCAGCGCCTACGCTAGCAACTGCACTTTAGAGAGCGACGGCAGTGGCGACCTTAGCACTGACGAACGCGACCCAGAAATTGCCTATAGTGAGTTCAACGCCGACGGGACGCTGACGGTGTACGCCTACAATCAGCACGACAAGCTAGTGGTGCGCGTGTATCAGCCGCTCGGAGAGTGGCGCGACGATGATCTGGGGGAACTTTCCCCTACGGAAGGGGATAACGATGGACAGGAATAACAGCAAAAGATACCCTAGCACTGTCGGAGACTGGGCGTTCATGGCCATAGTAGTGTTACTTCTGGGGCTGTTCTGGTACATGTTTGGCATTGGGGTGATAGTAACCTACGACAAGTTCAACTGCCAACGCCAGCACATCGGAGAAACTTGCATATTAGTGGCGGTGCCAGAATGAAACTGACAGTCAAAGACCGGATCATCAACATCATGCGTGATGGTCGTGAGCGGACAGCTACGGAGATAGGTGAGCGCTTAGAGGTGCGAGACAAAAACGTCCGCACCATGCTATACATGCTGCAAAAAGAGGCGCTAGTGAGCAGCAGCCCGATAGGTAAAACTGTGACCGTGTGGCGCATCACTGAGCAAGGCAAAGCGTTACCCTCAGGAGGGGAGGCTGACCAATGACCGAAAAAGTATGGCGCAATCTGGCCCTGCAATTTGACGAACACCGTATGCTGGCCTTGGCGCATCTTCGCCGCGCACTCGATAGCGGATTACAGAACAGACAAGAGATTGAGTTGTTTCTTCAATCTCCTCCACGGTCAGGTAATGAAATAAGCGCAGAAGCCGACGACCTGCGGGCAGAGGTGGCACGGCTGAGGGCGGCGTTAGGGCCTATCGAAAAGGTTAACGGTGTCGCTCATAACTACATATCTTGTTACGATTGTAGAGAATCAAGCATGATCGCCCGCGCCGCATTAGCACATGGGGGGGCTGACCAACTACCCTCAGGAGGGGAAAACAAATGAAGCAGCTAATGAAAATCCAAGTAGAGGACGCGGCTAAGATGTCCTCGGGAGGTGACCTGCCTAACTATAGCTTGGCCGGGACTGGAAAAACCTTATCAACGCTAGAAGCGTTCCGCCTATCGGGGCACAAGCGCGGCTTAGTGATCGCGCCAAACATCGCGCTAACCATGTGGAAGGAAGAGATAGAGGAATGGCTGGGAGCCAAGGCGCAGATACTCAGGAAAGGTGCCGACATCATAGATAAGGGCGTTGACTTCGTGATAGCGCCGTACGATCTGGCCGCAGCCAGCCAGTTCAGCAGCCTGTATAAGGAGTTCAACGAAGGTGCACTTATACTGGACGAGGCCGACCGCCTTAGAGGGCATACGTCGCGACGCAGCCAAGCTGTGTTCGGGCGCAACCACGATGGGCAGGGCGGCTTCAGCGAAAAGTTCGATCAAGTATGGTCGCTGTCTGGCAACCCAATCTATCGTTTTCACGATGATCTGTGGGCGCAGCTAGTCGCGCTCTATCCTGCCGTGTTCGCTAAGTATCACTCGCTAGAGTACAACGACTTCGTAATCAACTTCTGTGTTTCTAAAATAAAAAAATATCATCCAAAGATGCAGCCGACACTAGCGATCATAGCATCCAAGGACGAGGCGATCATTCGGCACATACTGGACAAAGAGATAGGCGTGATACGTCGCCTAGAAGCGCCCGATCTACCGGGCCTGACGACCACAGAACTTTACCCTAAGCTGGGGATAATTCCCGCCGCATACGGGAACCGCGTAAACAACATGACCGAGCAGCAACTCTTGAAGGCGCTGGTAGGTACAATGGAAGGAGAGGAAGACGAGGACTTTAACATGGCCGCTATCTGGCAGGCAGTAGCGCTAGCGAAGGTCAAGAGCGGGGCCGAGCACATAGCTGACTGCGCCCATAGTGCGCCTGTCCTAGTGGGCGTCTGGCATAACAGCGTTGGTCAGGCATACTACGAAGAGCTAACCAAACAAGGGCTGAAGGCAAGGCGCGTGTACGGAGCAACGCCAGCAGGAGAGCGCGAGGAAATACGCGACCTCTTCAACGCTGGGGGGATTGATGCGATCATTGGGCAGATGCAGGCGATGGGCGTTAGCTGGAACTTGCAGAAGTCTTCTAATAGAATAGTAATCGCACAGGATCATTTTAGCCCGTCGATCATAGAGCAGTTTTACAAGCGCGTTTACCGCACAGGACAGACAGAGAAGACGCACCTCGACTTTCTAACGTCGCAGCATCCGCTCGATGTGGCCATTGCCAAGATCAGGAAAGCTCGCGCTAGGTCGCAGCAGAAATCCCTCGGATAACTTACCCTCAGAAAGGGGAACACCATGAAGCACGAAAGAGAAACCCTGCCGTTCGTCCGTAAGTGGGTGACACAGATGGTGCGTGACGCGCAAAGGGATGGTGTCTGTATGCAGTGCGTCATGTCCACCTTGGCATCGACAGCGCTAGGCTATTTGCTTCCGACACCGGAGGACACAGAGCCGGAAGACATGGTCGAAATGGCTGGCTTGTTAGCCGAAGCGCTGTTCAGTAGGGCATCGGAAGAAGAGGTAATTCCGTTTCCGACCAACACCAACTTACATTGAAAAGGAGCTAAGCAAATGCTGAAAACCGTTATAGCCTCTATGGCCCTGACACTCGCTGTGCTGCCCGCCAGCGCACAGACAAAAGAACTGGTGTGTTACCTTACCGCAGAGAGTGGGCCTAACGCAGACCTCAAATATTGGGGGTCCGGAGCGGTGCTAGCCCCCCGTATCGAGGGGTTAAAGCCTGTGACACTCGAATGTCAGGATGGGTACTGCGCTACACCCACGGACGCGACCACAGACGGTAGCTACATCGCGCTCGTGGTATGGTCTGAAGCCGACGAAATCGGCGTAGACATGCTCACTATGCGACCCGACAAGCCGATCTTAGTCATAGCCTTTGCTGCGAATTGCAGTGAAATAAGTTGAAATAAGTGCTTGACAACCGTTTAAGGTTCTGATAGTGTTATAAGACAGGGAGAACCGTCTATGATCACGCCAACCAAAATGCTGTATCCGCTGTTGGATCACGCCGTAACGTCCAAGGAAACGCTTTGGCCTACCTATGACGGCAAGCTACTCGACCGCACTAAGTTCGTGTCGTCGTCTTCTGTCGGCAAGTGCGAGCGGCAGATTTTCTACGCTAACGATCCTACCCTACCGAGGGGAAAGTTTCCTTGGGGGTTCGCGCAGCGGGGTCACGGTCACGAAGCATGGATTGTCGAGCAGCTACGCTCCCTTAGTTGTGAGTACACCTTCCTGTTCGTAGGGGATCAGCAGCGATCCTTCTACGCTGGCAACCAGTCAGGCACGCCAGACGGCCTAGCCCGATCATCAAGCGGCGACTTTGTGCTAGAGTTCAAGAGTATCGACCCGCGCACAAGACTGTCTAATTTACCTAAGCCTGAGCATATTATGCAATGCGTGCAGAACATGGACCTAATGGAGCAGTGCTTAGACACTGACGTAACCGGGGCGTTGCTGGCCTACTCTAACGCTAGCGATTTCTCTACGACAACAGAATTTTGGGTCGAACGTACTGACCCAGAGTGCGAGATTATGATGGATAAGTTGGCAGCGAAAGCCGACCGCATCATGTCCGCTAAGACCGCCGACGACTTAGAGCCTGAGGGTATTTATACTGGTGGCTGTAAGCAATGTGACTTCGGATCAATTTGTTCCGCAACTGTGAAAAGAAAAGAAAGTGAGAAAAACCGCCATGAACAACTCAACAAAGCCAGCAGCAACATCTTTGGATAACATCAAGCCAGCGCTGCGTCGTCTTCTTGATCTGCGTGCAGACAAGGCCGACATCGAAAAGGAACTGAAGGTTCTCGACGCAGAGGTTCGTCCCCTCATTGAGGGTAAAGGCAAGATGCAACTCGACAACTACATCTTCGAGTGCAAAATGTCGCCGGGCCGCAAGTCCACCGACAAGCCAACGCTTGAGGCGTTTCTGGCGCAGCACGGCAAGACTATGGCAGACTTCGAGAAAGTCGGCGCACCGTTCACCACGATGTCCGTCACCGAAGCAGCCAAGCAACTGTAACCGCCTTACCCTCAGAAAGGGGAAACTTATGTCAGATCAATACGAGCACATCAACGGACCCATGCCCCATACTAGGGGTACTGTGACCGGGCGGCTCCGCGACCCGCAGCCGCATCCGCAGTCCTTCCCTGAACGCGGCAACCAGAAAGAGGTTGGCGGTGCGCGACCAGAGTTTACGCTGGAGACCGTAACGCACCAGCTAGCCGACCGGTTGTCCTTTATAATGAGCTTAGTCGAGCGTGCTAGGGTATCAGCAGACAAGCTGTGCGGCCCGGCCCCAGAGAACGACGAAGGCAAGGATGGTTACGGGTCACTCGACCACAGCTACATGCACAGCCTCAATCTCCGAAGCATCCAACTTGAAGAGGGGCTAGACCAACTGTCTGCGCAACTCCATAGGATAGAGGTGCGGCTATGAGTATGCGTGTAATCATAGACAGCGCCAACGAGAGCAGTGAGATGTCGATCGTAGTTACTAAAGAGGGCCTTCCTCACCTTGTTAGTTTGACGATAGGGGGGAAAACCATAACTGTGCGGCACCGCGAGCTAGCCAAAGCGCTGGCCGCTGTAACATAAAAATTCCCCTTCATAGGGGAACTGGTCGGATACGAGGGACGGCGACCTTAAACAAATGCTCCTCACCAATGAGAAAGAGAATACCAAATGGCAAATGAAGTTGCAAACCCGTTCGGCGCTGGCACTGGCATGGTTGACCGCGCCGCTATGGCACGCAAAGCTCAAGAGAGCAGCCAGACAACGCCCCGCGCTGGTGCACCGGACGGCTCCGACTACATGAACTTTTCAGGAAAGAAAGGCATCTACACTATCGGCAAGGATCAGCGTAAGGTCCAGAACGATGAACTGTGGTTGCTGAATGTGGCATCGTTCGAGGACGGCTACATCTGCTGGAAGGGCGGCAAGCCTGCATCTACGCGGCTGTCCAATATCTACACAGGCGTTCCTGTACAGCAACCCGCAGAAGACGAGCTTGGCCCGTTCAACACTCTAAAGGGTGATGGATGGTATATGGCAAAGGGCTGGGTCGCCAAGTCGATTGACTACGACCAGCAAGGCTACTTCAAGAACAACAGCGTGAGCGGCGTTTCCGAAATGTCCTCTATGCTGGAAGAAGTCTCTGGCCGCATGGCTGTCGGCAAAGCGTGCTGGCCTGTGTTCAGCTACGACATCGAAGAGTTCGAGGCGCAGGGCTTCAAGAACTACAAGCCGATCTTCAAGGTGTCTGGCTGGCTGGACGATGCAGCGCTTGCTAAAACACTCGAAGAGGACTTCGACATCGACAAGCTGATGGCGCAGTCTGCCAAGCGTGACGAAGCTAACGCCCAGCACGGCGCGGCCAAAGTCACCAAGGAAGCGCCAGCCGAGGAAGTCGAGGAAGAGGCTGAAGATGTACCAGAAGAGGAAGCAGAAGCAGCTACGGCACCGTCACGCCGCCGCCGCGCCCGTACCGCCTCCTAACGGATACGGCCTATAGTTCCCCGACGATAGGCCGCATAGAGCGCCGCCAAGGATAACCTCCCCTTGGCGGCGTTTACCCTCAGTAGGGGATAGTTTTAGCAGAAGGATAGAGACATGCCAAGTCCAAGTATAGAAGAAGCACCAGAATGGGTGGTCGACGAGCCAGAAATCCAGTACAGCGCCGACGAGTTTACTGCGTCAGAGAAGATGCTGCACAGACTGGACACACTGGCGAACACTGTCAACCAGTGCGCTGAGAGCATGGCTACTGTGCTCAATTCTGTAGAGCAGACCCGCGCGGTAGCGCTGGCGCGGACTAACCATCAGCAGTCGCTTATGTGGCTAGAGGTCGCGTTCAACGAAATGCGTGCGCAGCTAGCGCAGCGCGTAGAGTTCGAGAAGTATCAGGTCAGCAAGGGTAACTAACATGTCAGCGTCGTACGAGAACACAGAGAACGAGTTTAATAAATCTGTGGCTTCGTGCAGGCTTGTCACAGTTGCAGAGGCAAAAGAATTGCTCAAGGGCGAAGAAGAGTTTGCCCTTGACTTTGAGACTACATCGCTCGACCCTGCGCATGGCGACATCCGTATCACGTCTATCTGCAATGACAACGTGCACTTCATCATCGACCACCGCCTCGGCGGCAGCTTCAAGGCGCTGATCCCCTCGCTGAGGGGAAAAACTCTGTGGGTGTACAACGCAAAGTTCGAGACAAAGTGGTGCGACTTCCACATGCAGGACGCTGACTTTGCTGACTTGCTCGACATTCGTGACGTAGACTTCCTAGCGAAGGCCGTCATCGGCGGGCACCCTAGTAGCCTAGCAAAGATGTGCGCCCGCGACCTGAAGATACTGCTTAACAAGGACGAGCAGAACAGCGGTTGGCATCACAATACGCTGACCAAATCGCAACTAGACTACGCCGGGTTCGATAGCTACGTGACGTGGGGGCTGTTCAAGCATTGGGATGCGAAGTGCACCGACGAGCAGTATGACGCAGGGCTGTTCGTGTTCAACGATGCTGTGCGTGGCACGATAGAAGCAGAGACTACGGGCCTGTACTTAGACAGTGGCTACCACGAGAAGACCGTCACCATCTGGGAAATCAAGCGCAACACGTTCGAGCGCTATTTGCGCAAGTTCACGCCGGAAAACGTCATAGCTAACCTACGTTCAGACTTGCAGATCGGCAAGTATCTGAAAACTATCTTGGCACCGGAGGTTATCGAAAGCTGGCCAAAGACTGAGAAGACAAAGCAGATGCAGTTCGAGGGCAAGTATTTGCGCGATGTGTCACGTAACTTTGGCTACCCGTTCAACCGCTGGCTCGCCGCCTTGGCTGGCTATAAGTATTACAACAAGTATCTGTCCACCTACGGCGACACCCTGCTAAACTCGGCAGCGCTGTCTGGAAAAGTATTTAGCCGCTTCAACATCGGCCAAGCCGCCACTGGCCGTTACTCTTCGTCGCAGCACAACTTGCAGAACATACCGCGCAAGGTCGTCGTCCGCACCGCGTTCTGTTCCCCTCACGGAGGGGAACTTACCATGACACTAGCCGACTACAAAGGCGTTGAGATTAGGACGCTGGCAGAGATTAGCGGCGACGAGCAGCTACTACACGACGCGATCTATAGTGACGTGCACGCGGCATCTGCTGCGGCCATTTACGGCCACGACCTAGCGTACGTGTTGGAAGTGTTAGAGAGCGGTGGCGAGGGTAGGTACGGCAACGCCTACGTGATGATCAAGGCGCAGCGCTCAATAGCTAAGGCGTTTACGTTCCAACTTCTGTACGGTGCTGGGCCAGCCGCCCTGTCGTACATTCTGAAGTGTGACTTTGAGGAAGCCTGCGCCGCTATCAACGCTTGGGCTGCACGCTATCCGAAGGCGTACAACTACCGCAATGTGATCTTTGATCATATGAACGCCAACAACGGCATGTTACCTGTGCACGACGGACGCACTATCTGGGTGCACTACAATGACCGCACGCTACCTGTCGCTTCTAACTACGGTGTGCAGGGCGCTGCGGCGTCAGTCATGTACCGCTGCATGTATAGAGTGCACAAGCTCTTTCACGAAGCGGGCATCCCAGCGTGGATCGCGGCCACTGTGCATGACGAATTACTTTGTTACGCTGAGCCAGAGTTCGCAGAGGAAGCTATGCAGCTTCAAATTCAAGGCATGACCGAGGCTTGGCTCGACATCTTTCCCGGTAGCAATACCGATAACCTAGCCGATTGGGCAATCGGTGATACTTGGGCAGCAAAACCATGAATGATATACCCCCAATAGGGGAAACTGTGTTCACCATGTCAGTTAGCTTGACAGCTATCTCAAAGGCGCGGCCAAGGGCTGCGAAGGGCGGGCACTTCTATACGCCGAAGCGGACGCGCGACTATGAGCGGGCGATACGTGAGGCGGCTGACGTGTTCGTTACAGGTCCGCCTGTGGACTTCCCGGTAACGCTGGACGTGAACATCATCCACCCAACGCCCGTATCGTGGCCGAAGTGGAAGGCCGCAGCCGCAGTACAGAACTTTCTTTTCCCCTCCCGAGGGGATTTGGACAACAAGATCAAGGCTATCAGTGACGCATTGAACGGCATCGCCTACTTAGACGATGTGCAGATATGCAAACTATCCGGTGCTATGACCTACGGGGAACAGGAATTAGTACAGGTTACAGTAACCAGAGCGGGTTACTCTTTGTCGGAGGTTAGGGATTACTATGAGCGAGCTAACAGCAGCAGCACTTGAATGGGCGGCAGACGGTATTCCAGTCTTTCCGTGCGGACCCAACAAGCGGCCAATGACCACCAACGGGTTCTATGACGCGACCACAGACCCGAAAGCTATCAAGCAAATGTTTGACCTCGCAGGGCCGGACGTGCTTATTGGTGCGCGTATGGGTGCTACTAGCGGTCTGTTTGCTTGCGACTTTGACATATACAAGCCCGGTGCTGCGGGCGAGGCGTCAAAGCAGTACATGGCCCAGCTACTAGCTGACGGCGTGCTGCCAGAGACACAGCGCCATGCCACGATGAACGGCGGCTTGCACCTGATCTATCAGTCTGAGCATGGCTACCCGAACTGCGTGCCCAGCGATGGTGTAGAAATCAAGGGCGAGGGCGGCTACATCATTCTTCCCCCATCTAGGGGATATTCGATAGACAATGACGTTGGCTTCACAGTCGCGCCAAAAGCCCTCATAGACATCCTAATCCGCTCTAAGCGCGTGCATACTGACAAGACCGTATCGCAGCACGAAGAAGCGATCATAGCAGGCGACCGCTTTCACGATAGCATCACCAGCATAGCAGCGAAAATGTTTCGTCGCGGGCGCAGCGCTGGCGAGATTATCGCACGTATCAACGCCGCTTTAGCTGGCTCCGTGGCCAGTAACCCTAGCCACCCACGGCATGAGCGCTGGCTCTCGCTGTCTTCTGATGTGGACGGCGAGGTAGCTCGCATCCTCAATAGCGGGCGCGAGAAGTATGATAGCCGCGCTAAGACCGAGGCCGCACGCGATAACGTCGATCCTGACATGGCAGCTAAGATGGCAGAAATGGCCGCTAAGCTGGGCTTCGCTCCGTCACCAGAGCAGCGTGACGAGCAGCATGGCGAACAGGCTGGCCCCAAGGTAACGCCCGAAGACTACGCTGGAAAGTTCCCCTTTGAAGGGGAAGGTTACTACGCCCACGAAGAACTGAACATTCAAGACCAGCGCTTCAACATCTACCCGATCTACGCAGAGAATGAAAGCGTTGTCTTGGCGGCTGACCCGAAGGCGGGTAAGACAGCTATCAGTCTGAAGCTGGCTGTTCACATGGCGGCTGGCCGTTCGCTTGGCCCGTTCACGATCACAGACGCACGCGCTGTATTGTATTTTGCCCTAGAGGGCACACGAGCAATCAAGCTGCGGCTTGAGGCTGAGAAGAGAAAGCAGATAGAGGATGGTACGCCCCTCCCGAATGATCTTCCACTGTTCGTCGTTGAACGCTCACCTAACTTTCTGGCTGAACAAGAGAAGACGGTCGCAAAAGTCGTCGCAGCGGCGCGACACTTTGAGGAGAATACAGGCACCCCTCTCGGGCTTGTGGTTATCGACACTCTTACGAAAGCAATGCCGGGAGCGGATCAAAACTCTGTCGATGACACGTCCAAGCTGTTCGACTTTACAACTCAACTGCGCTCCCACGGCGTCAAAGCTACTGTAGTCTTTGTACACCATACGGGCAAGGACGGCGGCACGCGCGGTAGTAGCAACATCGAGGCTGAGGTTGACGTTGTACTGAAGATGAAGAAGCAGGACGACGGCTCTACATCCATGTACGTTCACATGGCGAGGTCGATTGACGATAACCGCACGTACAACTTTACCCTAGAGGGCTACGATCTGGGAGTTACTGAGCAGGGTATCGCGCAGTCTGCGCCGATTGTTACCCTACGCGAGGGTAACCCTACCGAAACGAATGAGAGCACCGAGAGCGCGATGCGGGCGCACAAGGTAGCTCCGTTCTTGAAAGCTATCATCCTGCTGGGTGCTGGTAAGCATACGCTGGAAACGCTGGTCACTCACTTCCGTGACCTTGGCCTGACTATAGGTCGCCAGCGCGGCAAGCCAGTCATAGCAGCGCTGGACCTAATCTTTGACCGTGAGCAATCCGTCACCTTTGCTGGCAATGTGATAACGGTAGAAAAGGACGGCACCGCCTATAAGAGCGTTACCGTCCGATAGTTATTGGTTGCCCCCTACCGCAGCCATGCCGGGTAGGAACTTAGCTAGTCCCGGCATGTCTGCCATAAGCATTTCGTTTATCTTCTTAGCCGAAGCATCGGCAGGCATCATAGACAGCGATGTGTCTGCGATGGCAGACGTAAGGCCGCGCCCTCCGGTAGCAGTAACCGCTTCGCCACCCTCGCGGCGCAGAGCGCCAGCCAGAAACGTCGTGCCTAACGCGCCAGTCGGTGCAGCTATTAGCGCAGCGCTGTCGATTGCACGCGACAGTGGGTTAGCTTTGTTAGCCTCTGCCGGAATGTTTTTGTCTAGCGCCTTAGTTATTCTGGCAGTAGCCACTAGCTCTTGCGCCGCTTTCTGCAGCTTGTCTAGCCCCTCTGGCCCCAGCAAGGTGTCGAGCTTAGCAACGCGGTTACTGCTTTTGGCAAAGAAGTCATTGATCTGCTGTGGCGACTTACCGTCCAGCGCCTGCACCATAGAAGCCTTAGCCCCCTCAAGTAGCCCTGCAAGCTGTGACGGGGTTCTCCCCGGCATAGCTTGATACAGGTCAAACGCATCGCTGGTAGACTTATTGCTGCCGAACAGGCTAGCGCCTGCCTCGTACGCTTGCTCGTAGGCACCTTCGCCTGCGTAAGTCTCGTCAAGCTGCCTTAGCCCCGGTGCCATGTTGTGCAGATAGTCATTTAGCTGAGCACGCAGGGGTATTAGCGAGTTGATCCGAATACTCTTTTCAATAGATGTCAAATCTGCGAAGTCCTTAGTGCGTCTAATTTTCCCACCAAAGATAGCGTTATCAAGCTCTTGACGAAACGCGATCAGGTCAGTGGGCGTGTAGTTGTTGCCGATAACCCTACCAAGCAACTGGTCGCGCACGTCCATAGCGCTAGCGACATTTTTCTGCCCAGCGAAGGTCTCTTTTATGATGTCTGTAAGCGCCTTTTTGCTGACGTTGATAGGTTCGCCATTAGGGCCGCGAAAGCTGGGGTTTAGATTGGCAGGAGATAGTGCGGCGTCGTATTGCGGCTGTAGCTCTTGGCGGGTGACCCGCGCAGCGTTAGCAACCATGTCCTTACTCCGCAGTTCTGGGGAACCTAGTGCTGCGTCCATAGCCGCGCGGAACTTAGGGTCAGCGCTCTCTCTGCGCAGCGCTACGAACTCACGCACAGGCCGCAGGGCGATTTGTACGTTTGCGTTCGGGTTATCCAAATGCTTCATCACGTCTTCAATAACGGCCTGCGGGTACATTTCTATTATTGAGGCTGTGCTGTCGCCCATTGAATTGCGGATCGCGTCAACGTCGAGCACCTTCTCGCCGTTCCTTGTCGTCATTAGCCTTGCGCCCTCTGGGATGGCTTCGAGCCTCGACAACAGCTTCCTTGCAGCCTGCGTATCGGGTTTACGGTTACCAATACCAGTCGCAATCTTCTTTAATACCGGCCCGATCACGTCGGCACCGATTTGCATAGAGCCGCCAAAGAGGCCAGACATGAGGGCTGCGTTCTTTATGTCCTCAACGCTACCGCCAGTACCTAGTGCGTACAGACCGCCTTCTGCCGTAGCAATACCTGCCTGAGTGCCTGCGCGAGCTAGGCTAGGGGCAACGCCTCGACGGGCCAAGTATTCCCCTAACATAGGGGATACTGTAGCTATGCCCTTCTCAATGCCCTTCATCCCTAGCGAGGCGACACCAACGGGCGACACTGCGCCAACAAGCTCAGCGATTATGTTGCCGTTTTTGCTGACCACTTCGTTGCCCTGCTCGAAGTCCTCGACAAAGGTGCTGCGGTCGTCACCGGAGAGCAGGTCGCCTAGCTGATTAATGCCAGCGTTGAGGACGGTATCCAGACCAAACATGCTGCCGCGCGAAAAGCTGCCAGCAGAACCGGCCCCTGCTGGCACTTTGGTTCCGTTTTCCTCTGCGTCGATCATGGATTGCAGGGTTGCCAAAGGTGGCAGCCCACCTTTCATAGCGTCGGGTACTCCGCGACCCATGTTCTCTCGGCTGAACGTACCTTTCGGTACGCCGCCGCCCAGACCTTCTGTAAACGTACGCAGCATCTCACGCGGCGAAAAAATGTTGTTCTTTTCCATAAAAGCACCAACCTTCCCCTGAGTAGGTTTACCCTCAGTAGGGGAAGTCTTGGTGATGGCGTTAAGGTCGCCGCCGCTGTCTCTAATAGTTTTGACAGAGCCAAACATTTCGTCCAGTTGCGCTTCGGTGAGTTCAGCCATGTTAGTTTCCTCCTGCTAGCTGTGCTAGCGCGTTACGATAGTCGCGCACGAATAGGAACTGGTTACCAGCGCCGTTTGCTCCCGGCACAAAGATAACCGTGTCGTCTGACAACTCACCAGAACGCGCTCTTTCTCGGAAGTCCGCCTCAAACTTCTCTGGAGTGTCGAACGCTGCCGGGTCTACCAAAGGCATAGCAGCGGCGCTGCTGGTTTCCATGTAGTCTTTGACGAACTTTCGTTCCTCAGCGCCGTCGAGCGCCCTAGTTACGTCACCAGTAGTTTCTCCCAGCCAAGCGTTCTGTGCGTCTGCCTCAATCTGTTTGGCGTCTGCCGCACGGATCATAAGCTGAGCAAGTAGCGCCCGCTTTACGTTACTGTCCGTGATGTCTGGCATACCCTTGATGATACGGTCAGCGTCACGGTCAGACACGGCACCCTTCAAGTCTTGCGTTGCTGGGCCAAAGTTTTTACCCTGCACAGCCTGCACAAGCCGCCCAGCGATTACCTCGTCGTTCTCAGCAAACAGCCCCTCGGCCAAGTCTGAGCCTAGAATGTCGTCAGCCAGCGCCTGCATCGGAATGAGGAACTTACCAGTGAACGCGCCGCCCTCAGTAGGGTCTGCGTAAAACGACGTAGTTACGATGTCACGCATTTCGTTAGCGACACTAACCTTATTACGGGCTGCAATGTTGTTCTCGTTGTACCGTGTAATAAGGTTTTCGTACTGTAGTGATTGGCCGGGTTCTAAGCCGTCACCGCTTTCAGCAAGCAGAAGCTCTTTCTTTAGCGCCATCAGGCCGGGTCGCTTTGCCAACGCCTCAAGCTCACGGATAGAAGCGGGGGTCTTGTCACTTTCGATACTGCGCAGGCTCGTCATAGCTGGCCCGATCATGTCAGTCGAAACGATGCCATCAATGATAGCGCGTGCCTCTGGGCTGTTGTACGCACCTTTAAGCGAGCGGCGCAGCGTTGTCAAGTCCTGTGTCACTTGCTTGCCCTCTGCGACAGTGCGCGTTTCCTCCTGCAATTTGAGGTAACCGTCGTATCCGAGCTTCCTAATAACTTCCCCTTGCTGAGGGGAAACCATGCCACCGTCTACCAAAGTGTCTGCATAGTCGTTGTTAGCTAGGGCCACGGCTGCGGCGTCGGCGCGGTTCTCGCCTATGTTTTCGCCACCCTTTTCTGCGGCTGCGTCTGCTGCGGCTTCTACCATCTTGATAGCGCGCGGATCACCTTCCCGCGCTGCTTCGGCTATTTTAGGGTCTATTGCTGCTCCAGCCTGATTGATAAGACCTTCCATAAGCATAGGAGAGATAGGCTCGTCTGGCGTTACCGCCTCTGGGTCAACCGATACGATAGCCTGCTGCAAAGCGCTACGCGCCGCGTTGTCCTGCGGGTTAGCTGCCAGCGCTGCCATAGCCGACTTAACAGCTTTATCCCCTCGGTAGGGGATTGCTGCGTCGATCATTGCTTGCGAAGACGCTACGTTACGCTCTTCGTCTTTGGCCGTCAGGTCTGCTGCTGCTTTTGCCGTGGCGCGGATCTTTACGCGGTCACCGAAGTCAGCGAGTAGCTGATACCCTAGACCGGGTTCTTTAGCCCCAATAGCCGCGTCCTCGTCACTGACGCCAGACGCCTTCAGAGCATCGAAGCGTTGCTGAGGCGTCTTGTCGTAGAAGTCTTTCTCAGGGTCTACACCTGTCTCGGACGCAGTAGGAGCGCGGCTCATAATAGTGCCGTAACTGCCAAGCGCTTCTTTAAAGCCATCTTCACCAGACAGCGCTAACTGCGCTAGCTCAGGCTCACCCGCAGCGTTAAGCTGCTGAGAAAGCTGCTGAGCGGCGACTTTCTGCTGTGCTGCCTCGCGGGCTGTAGCGCCTGCCTCTTGGTCGTACTCTTGCTGGTCGAAGCGGCGCTGCGACTGGTTCTGTAGAACGCCACCTAAATCAACAGCCTCGCCAGCGCTGATCTGTCCTAGGCCAACGGACAGGGTTTCCAGCATGTTCGCAGCCATAGCGTAGCGCCGCTTCTTTTTAGCGGCTGCTTCTTCGTCGTCTTCTTCTGTCGGCTCGCTGTTCGTGATAGCGTCAGCCACCTCTGCCATGCTGGTAGGGGCTTCTGCCGGGTCAGCGCCTACAGCCTCGGCTGCACTCACGCCTAGTGGGTACAGGTTGGCGTCGATCTGCTCTGATACGTTAGGCTGACCCTCTGGCGTCGGCACCATTTCGTCAAGCTCGTCAGCGCTCGGCAACATAGCCAGCATTTCTTCGGGCTTGATGCGTGAGCCGGGGTGCGAGTTATCGTAGGTCGAGCCTGGGCCATTAGACGTAGGGGCGGCAAACGTGACATCCTCACCGGGCAGTGGTGGCGTCGGCAGGGTCGGTGCGGCCTGCTGCACAGGCACGTCAGCCGCAGACGTGATAATCTGCGGCGTAGCACGCTCTTGCGTCGGGCCAAAGGCACCGCCGCTGTCGCCCTGCATGGGCGAGCCTGTGTCGATCTGCGGGGGCGTCATTGACTGCCCTAGCGGATACATGTTGTTCTGCGGCCCTTGCGGCTGCATGGCTTGGCCCATAGACAAGTTTTGCTGATTGGCAAGGCCATACAGCCGCGCCATCATCGGATCGTCAATGCCTCCGCTTAGCTTGTAGCCAGTACCACGGCTAGCCTTGTCTACTTCCTCTGCATTGTTAGCCAAATCTTCCCCTTGCTGAGGGGAATATGACAGGCCGGGTGCAAGGGCTTCGTTCGGGTCGCCACCGCCAGCAAACGTGTCGTACATCATACGACCATAGCCAGCCCGCTCCGGGATATGTTCCGCCGCTGGGCGGATGTAGTTTTGCGCAAAGCCCAGAGCGGCGTCCTCTGGTGTTTCTCCAGCCATACCACGGTTATAGCCGCTTGCCTCGACCCCACGACCTTCTTCAGTGATGAACATGGCGTTAGACATAAGCATGTCAGCGCCTTCACCTCGATTAGCGGCAAACTCGCGCAGCGCCACAGCGCGGTCGCTGTTGTGTTGGATAAGCCCAACGCTGTCAGACCCGTCGCGCCCGTCACCGCGGTTCAGGGCCATCGGGTTGCCCTTGCTCTCGGCGTAGATATTGCCAAGCATCCCAGACGCCTGCACAGGGTTCATACCTCCGTCGGGGCTAGTAAAATAGTCGTACAGTTTTTGAAACTGGCCGAAATTAGCCATGCGTTCTTGCGTCATTTTTTCGGCCCTTTTCCGCCTAAGTACGAGCTACCCATACCCGCCCCGAGAGACAGGTAGTCGAATAGGCCGGGAGTTGTAGTGCCAGTAGTAGTCGTCGCCGCGCCCATCGGGTTGCCTTGCAGCGCCGATAGCGCTGTGCCGAGCGCTGCCTGTGGGTAGTTGGCGTACTGACCGTACTGCTGTGACGCCTGATTGAGGATGCTCTGCATAAGCTGCTGCTGCTGCTGACCCGCCATGCCTTGACGATCTGCAATGTTATTGCCGATCCCCATACCAGACTGAGCCGCCCCGATGCCCGCTTGGCCTGCTGCAAGCATTGTGTTGTCACGGTTCTGGTACATGTTGCCAGCGCCTTGATAGGCGTTTTGGCGTGACGCATCGGACGCCAGCCCTAAGTTGCCTACGCTGTTTGCCACGTTCAGGTTCAGCCCGGCGTTGTTAAGCCCAAAGCCTGCGGCCCCTTGCTGTGCCGCAAACTGCTGGCCTGCTGTTGCAAGCTGTCCTTGCGCGGCGTTCTGTATCTGACCAATTCGGTTTTGCCCAAACTGTGCGGCTGTGTTAAAGCCCTGCTGGTTTAGGCCACCTACGGCGTCATACATGTTTCGCTGAGAATTGTTCATCACCTCGCTTTCGACAAGCGCCTGCCGTGCGCCGCCGTAAGCGCCAGCCTGAGCGGCCTGACCGCGCACGTTGTTAAGCTGCTGCATTTCTTGATCGCGCATTGAGTTAATAGTAGAGTTGACTACCTGATCCTGATAGGGGTTTAGGTATTGGTTCATTGTTTGCGGAACAATGCCCTGCCCACCAGTTTGCGCAAAGGTATTATTGGCCGAGTTAAGGGTGCTGTTTTGCCCGTTGCCCATCTGGTACATACCGTTAGCAGCGCTCTGCGCTTGCTGCCCGGAGTTGATACCTGTCATCGCATTAGCAGCGCCCTGCGAGTACGGGTTCATAGCCCCGCCCATGCCTAGCAGGCCGTTAGCTGCTTGCGCACCTCCCATCGACCCCTTGCCAGCGCCGCCTATTCCTTGTAAGCCAGACCCGAAGGCGCTAGCTGCTTGGTCATAAATTCCCATTTACTTGCCGCCCTTCTTTTTGCCATTGCCTGTGGCCGTCTGATTTCCAAAAAACTGAGCGATACCGCCTTGTCGAGAAGGCATAAAGTTGGGGTCAATGTCTCGCCCTGCGTTGCCATACCCGAGAAGAATGTCGTCGTGCTTGCGGCGGGTTGCCGCTGTGGTGGACATATCAAGCATTTGATCGTACTGCTCCCCGCTACCGTAGCCCTTGATGCCGCCAGCATCGCGTTGTGGGGTGGGCAGGTAATTACCCAGCCCACTGCTACGCATACCGAAAGCGGTAGCTGCGTCGTCCGCCGACCGGAAAGCGTCCATCTGCCCCGGCGCAAAAGCAGCCTGAGTTATCCCCCGGTTAGGGGAATATGGCAGAGAGGCAGATTGCATGGCACCAGAAAGAGCGGCAATGCTGCCTTTCTTCAGTTCCGGCGGAAGCTCTACTTCGTTAGTCTGCGTCGATGATTTACCGCCAGCCATTAGTACGTTTCCTTATACAAGACGGAAATCATATGATCCCAACCGTCGGATTTGAGTGCACGCGGCCAACCAGTGCGGCCTGAGATAGACATGTACTGACAGCCAAGCTCTTTAGCTTCTGCGTTGATGTCAGCTTCGGCAGTTTTGATGGCCTGCATGTCGCCGCAGGCTAGAAAGCAATGGTACGTCTTGAAGCCGGGGTACTGCTCTGGCTGCATCAGTACCATGCAGTCTGGATAAGCAAACAGCCGTAAGCTGCCGTTAGCAACCATAGCGACCACGTTATTGAAGGAATACATATCGTAGACATGCTGCATAGCCTTTTCAATTTGTGGTTTCCAGTGCAGCAAAACTTGCATGGTGTGCAGCATTAGTTCTGCGGCGTCAAAGGTTTTACCCTCAGTAGGGGAAGTATCTAACATGCTGTCCTCCATGCGTTTGTCCAGCTATAACATAGGCTTGCAAACAATGCAAGTGATTTATACGAAGGCTAACGGCAACCAAACGCCGCCCTTTGAAACCACTACATTCCCTATAGCGGGGTCGTACATTACTACTCCAGATTGCGCGGCCCTAGCTAACTGGTCAACAGTCTGGTGCGCAAGCAAAACTGGCTGCGGATCGTTGCTAGCAGAAACTTGTGTCTGGTTTACGTAAAACTCGTAGAACTGGACAGCCCATGCTTTAGTGTCAACGTAGCTGGCTGGGTTCGGTGGTAGTGTAGCCATGTCAACGCCCTCCTGTTCCTGCTGGGGCAACGTCAATACGCATGACGCCCATCTCTGACCCTATTTCGCTAAAGTCTATCCTAGTCTTTATTAATCGGCCAAACGCCCTAGTGGGTATTGGCCGCTCTGATTGGTAAGCGTACGGGCCGTAAGTGTATTCAGCGCTGTTAGGGAACTGCTGCCCGAGCATCGTGTAAGTTATGCCTGTTGTCCCTTCAGTGTCGGGGTAAATGTACCGAACAGCAAGGTTTTGGCTACCGTCACCCACGTCTAAAAGCCCGGACTGAATGAAAACATCCCCCTCACCGAGGGGAAAAACGTCAGACAACTCATGGTTATAAATAATGCCAGAGCGGTTTATCATGTTTGGGTACAGTAACACGCCACTGTCTACCCCAGCAGTTCGGTCGATCTTACCACGATGCCAAACGTTTGCCTCGTAGTCCCACATAACGTAGCTGTCAACCTCTCCGGTAACGCTACCTATTGACTGGTACATCCACCAAACTTCAGAGAACGCGGTGTTAGTGAACGCAGAAATCTTACTGACTTGCTGCATATTGAGGTCTTTATAAAGCTCGTCAATAACTTCGCAGTCAATGCTTTTAACTACTCCGTCGTATATCCAAAAGTTGCGGCTGCCCCACCAAACCGCAAAGCGCTCTGTGCCTACTAGGCTCTCAGGCGCAATCGGGCCGCAGTTTTGTGCAGCCAGTGAGGTAGAGTAGACGTAAGGCGGGCCGATGTATTTTGCAACGTGCGCATCACCCTCGCCTAAAATAAGGATCGAGTTAAGCACCCTAATACCGTTGAGCAGTTTTCCGTTGCCGGGCAGCGTGCGGTCAACGGCTTGGTTTGAAATAGTTGGCACCCACTGCGTACGGTCCTCTATCTCTGAAAATTGAACACGGCGAGGCTGACCGCCTCCGCCAATGACCATAACTTGCCGCTCGTCAGTGACTAACATTGCTTGCACAGCGGTAGGGGCGTTAGTGACAGTAGACGCCACAAGAGTAGAAATGTCTAGCTCTTGCATAGGACCGTTACCACGGACACCGTGCAGCATAACTTCACCAAAATTGTCCGCGTACCAACGATCTGGCGGAATAGGGGCAGTGGCGTCGGTGTTATTCAAAGCTCCAAATGCACCGAAGCCAAAAAACCCTGACCCAAAGCCAGTAAGCACAAATGCGTCTTTGGCAGGGTTATTAGGGGCATACCCTGCGTACGTCACGTTAGTAACAGTGCCGCCTTCGCTCAGATGATAGACATTCAGGTTAGAGCAAAAAATTACGTTCTGGTTATCTGAGTTATCTCTCCATGGAAAAATGTCACGCACTGCCTCTAAACTGGCGTCAGGGTACAGAGCAGGAACAGTAACGCCTCCAGCAGACCGCGACGCCCACCCCCCTATAGGGCGCACAGAGCCGTCGTGGTAGCGCACTAAGCTGCCGTCTTCCCAACGCCCTTTACGGCTGTAAGGGGTGCCGTTCTGGCTCATACCCGGAGGAAACGATATGTTTAAGATGGGCATTAGACTTCCCCTTATGAGGGTAAAATTGATGGTCGGTTGTGGGTAAAGGCTACTCTGGCCTGACGGGCCAAGTGACCGTTTCTGGAAACCCCACTTGCTCAGGAACATCCCGTAGGTTGTGGCGGTATGTGACCCACTCCGCCTGCTTCTCAGGGGTGAGAGCGGGCCAGACATCGGGGGCAGTGATGTAGTCGACTGCGGCCAGTCGATCAGTCCGTGCACTGCGGATGTAACTTGCGGCCAAGTCACGCTTCATCTCGTTACGCGCTGCGCGCTCTTCGGACGTCATTTGGCGGAAGCTGTTTGTGCCCACCAACATTTCGTGGCGGGCCTTTCCCGCCGGGTCCGTATCGTCGGCACTGCATGTGTGCGGAAGCCAGCCCTTTGTCGGGTGCAGGATTTCACAATCAAAAATGCCCGGTTCTATTTCTACGGCATTTCGTGTTTCGTAGTCGGTGCTCATTCCATTCTCCTTAAATTACTCGCAGCCAAACAGATACATCGGAGTCTTGGCTCTGACCTGACTTGACGTGGCCATGAAGCTCCCATGTTCCCGTAGGAACTGGGGAGACGACAGTTTCTCCCTGTCCATTTGAATATTTTAGGTTTGAACCGGCCAAAGAAAAACCGGGCGATCTGGAAATGGTAGTGGCAGAATACTTTAGAAGCGCAAAAGTTCCCACGGTACCAACAGCCCGCTGCCCCATCAAGGTGCCTACGCTCCCAGAACTTAGTGAGTGCGTGTGTGACGAACCCGTAACAGAGTTAGAAGAATCATCAGTAATAGCCGAAGGCGTTCCCATTGTGATTGTGCGGCTGGCTTCGAGTGTGCCACCACCGCTGAGGCCGTTGCCTGCCGTAACGCTCGTGCCAGTGCTGGCCTTGCCTGCCAGTGCCGTATCTAGGCCATCGACGTTTCCGGTGACATGGCTGTGGCTGTCGTCAACAACAACTGCAGTGATCGTTGCGTTTGCCGTACCGTCGAATAACACCGACCCGGTTACACCGCCGCTTAGGGCAATCGTGCGGGCGGTTGCTAGCTTGGTGGCAGACGCAGCGTTTGACGTAGCGCCCAGCTTTGAAGCAAGGGCAGCAGTAAGGCCCACTACGTTAGCCTCTGGGAGCGCTGGTACTATAGCGTAATTTATGGTGCCAGTTAGCGCCGCGCTGGCGATACTATTGGTAGCGCCGAAGGTAGTACCATCTATAGCGCCGCCGTTGATGTCAACGGACGCCAAAGTAGCTAGCCCACTGGTGTTCAGTGTGGTAGCTGTGACCGCAGCTAATGTAGCCAGCCCGCTAGCTGTGACCGCAGCAAGGGTAGACAACCCAGTAGCGCTGAGCACACTAAACGCCCCAGCAGCCCGAACGGTAGCCCCGATTGGGGTGCCGTCGATTGAGCCACCGTTGATGTCTATGCCTGTTACCGTAGCAGTGCCGTCAAACAAGTCGTCTAGCTTGTCAGCGTTGTCGTTTAGGTAGCCGCCCCACAGGTTGACATCACCGCCGACGACGGGCTTCAAGAAGCTGTATGTAGTCGTGTTTACCGCCATTGGTTTTACCCTCTCTAGGGGAAGTTTCCCGATTAATTAGCTGCTGGCGCGGAGCGCGCAGGCAGACGCAAAAGCTCTAGGATCAGTTTATTGCTGTCGCTTAGTTCGCTGCGCAACTCTGATATGCTGGTAGTTATTGCGTCAACTTTAGTAGAAATTACTTGAGTAGTAGCTGACGCCTTCATTACCTCGCCCTCTACTTCTGTAATCCTAGCGCCTTGTCGAAGGCTTTCAGCGTCACCGTCGATGCGCTCTCTGTCAATAAGAGTTGTGTTAGCCAGTACCGCTACGCGGAGTTGGATCATGTCTGACTGCACTGCTGAAGCCCACCAAATGCCTGTCCCTGTTTGAAGTAGGAGAAAGAGGATAATAGGGACTAATGTGCCTAAGTTGATGTCTTTACTCACGGTCACCGCCATTTATTCGATCCTCTGTTAGCGTCTACGATGCGGAATTACGTGGTGCGGCTTCATTTTAAGGGGTGAGCCGCCAAACTGAATTTGCCGCTTATCTTCGTCCAGAATGTTAGTCAGCGCCTCTTGCGCAAGCCCGGCGTACTGTACTATACGTTCGTCTTCTCTAAGAAAAATAGCGCAATGCTTAAAGATAGTGTACATGTACAAGTTAGGGTACAAGTCGTTCACCCATGAAGCGTCAGCTACAGCGTAGTCAGGCACTACTCTGCGGTACTGTAACACCATGCTGCCGGGGTTCAAAGCGCTGAACGGCCCAGCCAGATACAGAGTGCTGGTGCTTTCCCCTCGTTGAGGGTAATAAATGGTGTGCACGCCAGAGGAGCCGTTAACACCGCGAGCCAACATGACGTCCTGCAACGTACTATTGGCCATAATCCCTTGAGGGTACTGAATGTTTGTGAGGGAAACGATCTGCCTAAAATCCGCTGGCAGAATGAAATCTTCTGTTTCTGGAGCGATCAGGAGCGCTACTTCGCGCCCCTGAACATTCAGTACAGTGTCGAGTTCGCGGTTTGCAATTACGATCAAGTTGTCAATCGCGGCTGCAAGGTCGATGTCGTTCTGACGCCAAAGCGTTGAGGTCAGGTAGCTTACGAATTGTGCGTACGTCTGTGCCATCAGTGACCTACCCTAAATTTGCGGAACTCATTATCGTCTTGAATACGCTTGACTGCAAACTTTGCAAACGCCTTCGTACCGATCTTGAGCCGCGTTTCCATAGCCCAGTTATGGGCAGTGATAGGGTCAAGGCCACCAACTAGGCGCGCCCCTGACATTTTGTCGTTGCGCTTGGTGCCTAGTATGTCACCATAGTCTTTCATAGCTTCCATGACAGGGCTAGCATCTACCTGTCTGTGGATGCTAACCGTGCCGTCAGCGCTAACCTTAGTTACAGACTTTTCTTTGCTGTAGTAGCGGCGCTGGCACTCAGCCAGTAACTCGCTTTCTACGACGGTTAGAGCGAGGCCCCGATGCTGTTTCTGTCTCACCAGTTCCAGCGTCATCTTCAGCATCGTCGCCTGCTTCTTCTGGGTCATCGCCATCAGCCGCATCATCGGACTGCTGTTCGCTATGTCCAGCGTCGTTTTTCGCGCTTGCTGCTGCGGCGTCAAGCCACCGCTTTTCTGCGCGGGCGTCTGCACGCTTGTCTGCGTCTTCGTCATCATCGAACAGTTGCCCCATTGCTACTCGAATGTATCCGAGTTTGTGGTAGTGTTCAGCCTGCTCTTTCGTAAGCTGGCATATCTCGCCTCGCTTCACGTAATTGCCTGCGCTGTCTTTCAACTTCGGGGTCCGAGTGACCTCAAAGGTCTTCATTTTCTCTGCGGTTGCCATCTAGGTTACTCCTGTCGATGTACGGTGAACGGGTAAAAGTTCCCCTCGAAAGGGGAACTTTCTTATCTTACGCGATGGTGTTCAGCGTGTCACGAATGACGCCGTGCGCCTTCTCGTTGTCGATTTGCAGGCCATACTCGCACCAGATCAGCGTCCGCAGGGAGTGACCAGTCTCGGCCAGCGGCTTCTGCTGCACCTCGTCAAGGTACGCAATAGCGGCGTACTCTGGGTCGAGGACGAACACGTTGTAGCTGTCAACGCCTTCGTTGGTTGGCTGGAAGCGGTTCGGCACAACGGTCAACTCGCCAAAGTCGCTGGAATAGAAGTCAATCGAGTTGATGACCTTCTTATCCACAGTGTCTTTGTAGCGGGTTGCGTTGCCTGTGAACGCTGCCGAAATCCGGCGCTTGTTGCCGGAGTTGACCATGATCAGGGTCGGATCGCCTCCCTCTTCCCAAATTTGGGCGATCAGGTCGTTCAGGTCAGCTTCAGCGAACAGCACCGAAGTAGTGCCAGCAGTGGCAGCAGCGTTCGGGAAGCCCTCGGTTGTGCCAGACAGGGTTGGGTCAGCGCCGCCAGCCTCGAAGATGGTGTTGGTGGACAGCCAAGCAGGCAGGCCAGCAGTCGTACGGGCAACGCCAGTAGAACCAGCAACAGCGGCGACGTTCGACAGAAGCATAACTTCCTTGTCGCGCTTCATTTCTTTCATCTTGAGGACGACCTGCTCAGACAACCGCTGGATGTTCTGGGCAGCAGCATCGACGGCCTGGGAGGTGTGGGAGACTTCGGCCACTTTGTCGGAAATCTGCGTGTAGTTGGAGAAACGCAGGCCCAGCGTTGCGGCGTTGTTAGCGGGCGATGCCTCGCCTTCAATGACGCGGTTGGCGCTGTCAGTGGCAGCAAGCTCGACAACGGGCCACTCGAACAGGGTGTTCGACGCGGTTTCGCTGCGGATCGCGTTCTGAAAGGGCGTTTCCTCAGGGGAAATCATCGTGTACGCTTCTTGCAGGTCTTCGCGGATCAGGTTGTTGTCGTACGTTTCGACAGTGTTAGAATTAACACCCATTAGACTATTTCCTTTTAATCAGGGTTGCTGCAACGTCCTTGACCTTACCAGAGGTGCGGGCTTGGGTCGTTACCTTAGCTTGTTTTTCAGCATTTTGCCGCGACTTGGCCTTACTTGAAGTAGCGCCTGAGCGCAACTTGCGTGGTCGCTTGTTAGCTTGCCCCGTTAAATCTCTCACCTTTTCCCCTCGGTTAGGGGATGTTTGGCGCGCGTCTGAAATTTGCATAAGGTCGTGGATCATCCTGTACATGCGGTGATCGCTGGCCCCCTGAACTTCGTCCGCTGAGTATCCGTACTGGTCCATTGCAAACTTTGCCATCTTAGGCAGTAGCGCAGCAGACTTTTCAGGGTTTCCCATGTCAGGGATAGCCTGCACAAGAGCCTGCGCTTGGCCCTCGCGGTACGTGTGCATGTGTTTACCCATAGCCTCGTTACGTTTGGCCATAAGCTGCTCAAGGGCACCTTGCCCCTCGCTGACGCGGCTTTGGTCGGCCTCGTAAGCGTCCATCTGCCGCAAGTATGCGTTCGCATCGCGCTGCCGTAAAGAGGCGTCGGGCTTTGCTACAGAAGGCTTGAACATAATCCCATGCAGGTCGCTCAAGAGTTTGGTATTCGTGGCGTGTGTTTGGCTGAACTGTTCCAGAAGCAACGAGTGGTCGGCTTGCGCTTTTTTGCGGGCCTCAGTTGCGTCCTTTAGGCGCTTATCAATAGCGCCCTCCCCTGACAAGGCTTTCTTTGCGTCGGCAATGCTGAACTCGGTTAACTCACCATCGACCATAACTTCGATAACGTCCGTGTCACGGATATCAACGTAGTCAGGTTCGGTTGCGTCTGGTTCGTCGTCACTGCCTGCGTCTTCCTCGTCGCCAGCATCGTCTTGCTGGTTGTCGGTTTCGTCGCCGGTATTCTCGTCTTCGTTTTCATCGGTAAGTGGAAGCTCTTCCTCTTCCAGCGTTGGCTTTTCAAGAACCACCGCCTCCTTCTGCTTCCCCTCTGGAGGGGATGTTTTAGTCTGGTCGAGTGCCGTAGCGTCCTCGACTGGGGTTGTGGGCCGTACAAGCAGCGCCGCAATGTCATGCAACGACTTGCCGGAGTTTTCTTCAGAAGGTGTGGGCATAGTTCTTAATCCTGCTCTCTAAATCATCTGCTGCAACGAAGCGTCGATGAGTGTCACGTAACTCTAGTTCTGATAGGTCGATACGCTTAAACTCCTGAATACACTCATTTTTCAGTGATGTCAACACTAAAGTTAAGTCAGGGTTATTTTGTAGGTTCTCTGCGGCTTTCATTAGCCGCGCTCTCTCTTGCTCCGTCATTGGCGGCTTGCTCCTTTGCGATGCGTGCATTTTCCTTGTCTGCGTTTATCTTCCGTAGCTCAATAACCCGGTCTTGGATCATCTGGTCACGCTTAACGTCAATGCTTTCAGCATCGCGCAGGGCTTCCAGTTGCAGGGTAAGCTCTTTGGCCCGCGCTGTTGCGCTGACTTCAAGCTCTTTTGACTTTGTGTCGGCAGTGATCTTGAGTTGACGATCCTTCGACTTCATCATCTCAATTTCAAGCAGTGCCTCGGTCGGGTCTTTCGGCGGCACTTGCTCCGCAGCCGCTTTAGCCTCTGCCTCGTTCTTGCTGCGAATGATCTGCGCTTCCATTTCTTTCGTTACAATGCTGAAGTACCTACCGGGGTCTTTCAGACCTCCAATCTCTACGATGTCTTCCAGCGTGTTATATAGCTGGGACAGACTGGTAAACGGATTGTCCATGCCCATCTGCTGAATAAGCTGTTCTTGCTTTTGCAGCACAAAGTTCAGCGTAGCCATCTTAGCTTCGTGGTTAGCAGTGCCAAGCCCGACGTTTGGCTCAGCGGCCAACGACGGGTCAAACATGGTGATGTCCATTGGTACGATTGTACCTTTGGTGCGAATAACCTGCATTTTATCCATGTGGCGCATGGACAGCCGCAGCATTTTGCGGAACACACCAATCAAGCCGCTTTCCACAATGTTACGCGCCATCAGTTCGATCTGACCTTGGCTTAGCTGGATCGTGTTCAGCACAGCGTCTTTGTCAGTGGACTGCAACGCATCAGGGTCTAGGCCAGTGGCCGCTTTGGTAATACCGACGCGCTCCTCGGTGTCTTTCTCAAGATACTCAAGGAACGGGATCAAAGCTCCCCCAGTGAAGGGGATGTCTACGACTTGCACCGCAGGCGCTCCGCGTGTCTTAATTGGCGCACCGATAGCGTTGTTCATCAGGTCGTTGAAGTCGGTAGTGGTAGGGTCAGCGGCGTAGCGCGGGTTGTTGGCCATGTGCGCGTTGTCGATGATCGCCCGCAGGATGGAAGTGTTGTTGTCCTGCATTTCGATGGTGATGTCGGCAAGTGAGCGCCCTATCACGGTGTAGGGCTGCGGGTCGAGGCACGGCAGATCAATGCAGTAGTCTTCAATCTCGTAGTGCGTGATGTATTCGTGGGAAACGCCGCCCAGCATAAAGCAGTAACGCTTCTCAATGCCGTCGCCGTCCAGATCGAACTTGCAGTACACCTCGGTCAACAGAATTTTCTGCTGCATAGGGTCAGCGCTGGCTTGCTCGTCACCGTCAGGGTGATACCCGCGCCGTGCCGTAGCCGCAGCGGAGTTGCTCTCTACCTCTGGGTCCGTACCCGCTAGCTCTGACCAATCGCCGTCGTACTCCAACCCCATTTCGATTGCCTCGGCAACCGTAGCGGCTCGGTGATGGCCATGCACGCGGGCAGTCTCAAGGTTGGTGGCGTTACGGCTAACAAAAAATTCGTAGACCGGGAAATCCTCAATCTGGATCGTGCCGCTGTCCTCGTACTTGCGCCCTGTAACGTCAAAAAGTCCCCCTAGCTTAGGGGAACTTTCAACCGTCAAAACCTCAATGTCCGGTGACTGCTTTAGTCCTTCAGCCTCTTCCTCGGACAGGCCATTCATTTCAAAGTAGCGCGGCATTGGGTCACTTTCCCACCACGTCTTGATAGGCCCGACCTTCAGCTTCGCCGCCTGCATGACACAGTTATACAGCACTTTGTAGCCACCAGAAGCGTTAAACAACTGGTTAACAAACAAGCCCTGCTGTTCGATGAACGCAGCGTGCTTGATGTTGCTTGGAATGTATTCCACAGGCTTGCGAGACTGCAACAGCACGCGCATAATGCTAGGCATGGCTGCGCGGATGATGTCGCGCACTTCAGACTTGACAGCATCAGACCGCCCCGGCGCTGACGGGAGGTCGCAATCGCCAGCGTAGTAGCGCTCTGCTCGGCCCCATTGATCCGAGAACTCGCTCTGCATGAAGTTGAGAGCGTCCTCCACCTCTGATTGTAACTCAGAGATTGCGTCTTCGAGGTCTATACCGAAATCAATAGTCATTTTATACCCTCTCTAGGGGAAATCTTGGGTAATTAGGGTAAGCCCCATTGCAGCAAGAGCAGCCAATCCATCTTCACCGGGCATGACTGTCAGGCGTGTGGTGTTTGCCAGTGGGTCAACCATCGCCCCCTCCTCGTCTGTTGGGACAACGTAGAGAAGCGCCTGCGCACGATTAGCCCCGGCCATGTTGACTTCATAGCCGTCGTCGTCTGTGTCCCAAGCTGGGCGTGCTAGGGGGGCCTGTGCAGCGGCCACCCATGCTGGCAAGGCATCAAAAGACGCGGCGGCGTAGAGATTGCCATCTGCGTCCTCCCATTGAGCATCGCCGTAGGTCAGGGCGTCAGGAGGGCCAAACGCCAACACCATCGCCAAGTCGTTTGCGTCATCCCGCATTGCTGCTGGGCAAGCTGCTGTCAGTCTCATAGCGTAATCCCTGCCAATTCAGCCGTAATGGCCTCTGCTTCTGCAACCTCGGCAGCGACACTCGACGCACCGCGCACTGTCAGGCCGTAGAGGTTGCCGTTGAAATACAGAGATGTGCCAGCCCTTGCGCCGATGTATAGCGGGTAGTTGCCGAAGTTTCCGACGCCGGGGGCAGCATCAGAGCCACCATAAATCACTGGAATGGCCCCATCAACGCGAGCCTTTAGAGCGGCCAATCTGGTTGCGCCGCCGAAGTCTAGCTGCAACGTAAAAACATTCGTGATGGGTGCAGCATATGTAAACATGTCAAAGGATGACCCTGAAGACTGGGCCACTATTGTATAGTAAGAGCCTGTTCCGCCAGCAGAAGGGGCAAACCATCCGAAGCTGCCGGGGAGGGAAGTTCCTGTAGCAGTAGACAATTCGCAGACCAAGCCATACCCTACCGCGTCACTCAACTTCCGCAACCCAGTAAACACCGACATTTTATCAGTGGCGGTGAAGTTAATGCTGGGCGTTGCCATCGCATCGTCAACACCGTCAAACGCAAGCCAGTGCAAGGTGCCGTCTGTTTGGTATGTAGGCCGCTTGGCTGCTGTGGCTTGCGTGGCGTGGTGACCGGGGATTTTTTTGACTGTGATGTTGTCGAAGTTGCCTGTACCTGCACCAAATGGTGCTCTTAGTGTCACATAGACTTGTGTTATCCCAGCGGGGGCAGTGACAAAGTGCGTGACGGTTGAACCAATTCCACCTGAATATTCGCCAGACGCTAAGTTAGAGTTATTTGCGGGAGAGACACCGACAAACAGTCCATTCTGGGTTACAGCCCCAGTTCCACCTGTTAACGTTCCGCTGACCTTATAGACAGAACCAGCGGTAACAGGTACTATCGTGTAAGCCTGTGCGCGGTTATTATAGTCAGTTATGGTCTCAACTAGAATTGTCCCAGCGTCGTAAGACACCTCACCAACACCTGAACTATTGTTAGTCCAGCCAGCAATATCACCATCAAACGTGCCATTCGTAACTAACTCCGGCCCCATGATAGGGGCTAGGGTTTCAGCAACCGTGCCTGTCCCTAGCGCAACACCGCCCCACTGAGACTGGTCAAGCATCATCCCAACGGGGTCGCCGGGGGTTGCTGGGATAGTCATGGCGGTTGTCGTGTAGAGGGTGCCAGTGGTGGACGGGTCGAAGAGGACGCCAGTCTCTCCGTTATTGAATAGGTCAGACAGGCTGCGAGACACCAGCGACCGGATCGACTTACCAAGCCCAGCGGCACGCTGTACTCCGGCGCTCAGAATAAAAGAACTTGTCACTTCGTTTTTAGGAAGGGCAATATGGTTTAGCCGCTGGTAGTAACTGTTCTGCAAGTTATTTGGAACGTCAGCCATATTTTACCCTTTCGAGGGGAAGGTGAGCGCTCTCACGCTGGCAGCGTGAGAGCTAATCGGGCCTGCGGTAAGCAAGGTTTATCGTTTTGGTGGGATAAGCGCGATGGCACTGTTCGTCTTAAACCTGAGTAGCACGTTACCAACGGTGACCACAACACCGAGCACTGGCGTCCAGTCTGGGGGCAGAAAGTCCATTAGCGCTTCGGCCAGCATAACACAAAAACCAACAATGTTGAACCAGAAGGTTTTGCTGGCGAAAATGGATTTGACATCGGTGAACATAGTGTTTCCTTTATCGTGGGTCAATGGAAGCGGCCAACCGCCGCAGCGCGTCAGCCGTATCACGCAGCTTTCGCTCCGCAATTAGTTCCCGAGGCGAAGCCGGTGCTTCGGCTGGTATAGCCAATGTCACCTTCGGTGGCAATAGCGCAACGCCAAAGGACGCCAAGCACCCACGGTAAACCGCTTCGGCCAGAGCGTCCTTATTAAGGTCTGCGTTAATGCACTCGTCGCGGCTGGACCCAAAGTACGGTTCGATCAGCGCTGCGGGCGCTTTGCCCTGCCACAGTGAACGACCACCCCGGTCAGTACGCATCACAGGCTTAATGCCCCGGTCCTTGTTTTTCAGCGCCTTAACCATCTGTTCTTGCAGGGCAACAGCCAATTTGACCGAGCTTTTGGTCCCGCTGGTCAATGTCTCACAGCCAGCAACGCCAGCAGTGCCGCTAGCGTTGAAATGTAGCTCAACTACGCAGTCAGCGGCCCATTTATCGGCTTCAGCGTACACGCGGTCGATTTCAGCACTGTAGCCGCCACCAGAAACGCGCTGGAACACCTTAATACTGCCGGGCGCGTGCGCAGCGATCAATTCAGCGAGATGAGAGTTCCAAGCGAACTCCGTCACGCCGTCAGTTACGCGCACAGCGCCCTGAGACTTGGCATTGTGACCAATTACGATGGCAATTTTCATCTTACCCTCCTGAGGGGATCATTAGAGGGACTTTCGAGACGCTTTTGCGACCATAGACTTGACCGTAGCCTTACCAGTGGCCGTCACAGGCCCGGTCATACCACCTTTTGCGCTAGACATCTGCTGACGCTGAGAATAGCCGCCATTTCCGCCGTTGGTTGTCTTGTTTGACGGGACAGTTTCCCGCGTCATCTGCTTGCGTTGCATGACTTAGCCCTTCCGGTTGCTTGTGCCGTTGATCAGCCCATCGTTCGTGACGTGGCTCGGTCCCGGCTTGGTGCCACCACGGCTAGACGGACCTTTACGGTCAGACTTCAGCGCTGCCGCCAGCACAGATTGGTTGGAGAATGTGGGACCGCCGCCATGTGTAGCGAAAACGCCCGTCGCGGTCTTAGTTTTAACGGGCATAGGGTTCTTGACCCCGCGAATACCGGCCATGTCATGTTCCTTTGTGCTACGACAAACAGAAATATCCCCTATGGAGGGGATACTTCTTTACTAGCACAGAACACACTAAGCTGTCAAGCTATATTATCTAAACCCTGGTGCCCGGTATGCGCTGGTGTCCACCTTACCCCAACCTGAAGAAGAGAACGACCCAGTGCCTACGGCACCCTCCATTGCAAACGTCATCACGAAAGCGTCTGCCAAGTTAGGCGACTTCAGCCCGCGCTTCTTCATTTGCTTCTTGCTCTCTACGTCCACCTTACCAGAGGATAAGATGATCTGTTCCACCGCCACCAACTCTTCGATGAACTCAGTCAAGTTAGGTAGCTGCGACGGAATGAACTTGTCATTCTTTTCAAACCACTCCCGCGCCTTGTACCAGATTTCCGCACGCAGCCGCATGTACCGATTAGACATGGAAGCGCTCTCAGATACGTTAACGCCCACCACTGGCAGGCCCAACTCGTTCAAGCGGTCAAATACACCAGCACCCAGCCCTACCGTATCGACAAAGATCGACGTAGGCCGCTTCTTGTCAGGCGCGCTGTTCCACTTGCCCATCACCCAGCCCGTTAACCGCATCAGGTCATCGTACCGCAGGTTCTCTACTTCCAGTATGGAACGCGAAGTTCTCGAACAAAACCCCGAGGGGTCTCCACCACGACCCGGATCAATTCCCCACACGAGGGGAAAACCATCATCGTGAATGTCACGGTCCACCGCATCTTCCACGTACTTACGCGGTATAATCGCATCCGCCCCGCTCTCAGGGAAGTCACCGACAACACGTACGGCAAATTCACGACTATTCTCGCCGTAGGTTCGTCGTTGGCTTTCAATGTATTCTTCATCTACCCTACCACTATCCATACAGCTAACCTTGCGGGTCAGCCACAAATCCTTGAGCACTGTCTGCGTCTTGTAGAAAAACCCCGACGGCTTCGTAGGGTTACCAATAAGCACAGCCACAGCGCCCTTAGTAGACAGCGCTCCTTGACCAGTCTCGTACACTACCTCGTCAACGCCCGATGCTTCATCCACGATGATCAGCACATGTTGCGCGTGGACACCAGCCAACGCTTCGGGGTTCTCTTTACGCGCTGTTCTAAAGGATATGAAGTTGTTGCGGCTGTTCGGCTTTCGCACCACCCGGTCAGCAATAGTTTCCACATGCGTCCGCATCCAGTCAGGGCATTTGTTAAGCCACTTCTGGACCTCAGGGATCAGGCCGTCGTTCATCTGCTTAAAGGATGGCGATGTTACAATCACCTTCACGTCATCACGGAACAGCAGAAAGTGGATCGCCAACCAAGAGCAGAAGCAGGTCTTACCAACGCCGTGCCCAGATCGGATAGACAGTTTAGTCTCACCGCTGTCTAGCGCCTCTAGCATTTCCAACTGCCACGGCTCAATGACATCTACTTCCAGCACTTCACGCACAAAGTACACACGGCTCATAGCGCACTTGCGTATAATTTCGTCGGCTAGCACACGCTGCGCTGCTGACATGTAAGATAGGTCCACTGGCGGCTCCCGTTACTTCTTTTTCTTAGCAGTCTTAGCCGACTTTGTGAAGTCGCTCTTTGTCGGCGCACCTTTGGAACCAACCTTCCGCATCTTCTCTCCAGAGCCTTTTTTAATGCGTGCCTTCTTAGCCGCAATGTTGCTGTAAAGCCCCATGCCAATAACTCCTGATAAGCTCGTCAACGCCCGCTATGGGGAGGAACGTCATAGCGGGCGCGACGAAAGAGGAGGGGAGATGATGTATCTAACATTCCCCTCTGTAGGGTAAGATAGCGCCTGCACCGGTTTTGTCAAGCTGTATTTTTGGGCTGGGGGAGTGGTGTCTAACATGTGAGGGTTAAAAATAGTGCTTGACATATTTTAGCTAAGCCCCTATAAAGAAAGGGTTCCTCAAGGACGCAAACATGTTAGGGTTTTCCTAGCGCTTTAACATGTAACTCATCCGGCCTACCCCCACCGTGGGTCGGATAGCTCTCTACCAGTGCAGCGAGACTTGGCGGTTATAACCTCACTGGTAGAGAGCACTTTTCCCCTACCAAGGGGAATGTGTTTCCCAGAAACTGAAAAAATTTTATTTTGAATAAATGATTTCTCGTCTCACTGAGGGAGGTCAAAATAGAACTCGCGGGCCGATATGCGCGAAGGGGGGGCCTAGCGCTTTATCCTGCGTTTTCAATGGGTTAGCCAGTGGCCGATGGTTTAATGCTATACTATCGAAGGGCACCAAAGTAGTTCAATGTTAAACTATCTTGGCGTCAAAGTAGTTCAATGCTAAACTATATCGTGGTCAAAGTAGTTTAACATTGAATTACTTTCAATGTAGTTCAATGTTAAACTATATCGTGGTCAATGTAGTTTAACATTAAACTATATTCGCGCGGCTGTTCCCCTACTGAGGGGAAAGCATCTAACATGTTATATGTGTGACATAACAGCAACACATGTGATCTATATGTCACATGGTGCTGAGCGCCGCTAAGCGGCCCGCCAGTGCAGTGCAACAGCGGGCCGCTACCCTAGTCAGGCTCAAGTGCGGCGTCGTGGCTTCGCGCCTAGCTCTGGCAAGTCAGCGCTTGATAGGCGAGCAAGGGACGCCGCGACGGCGTCCGATACGTTACCGGATAGGCTGAGCGTCATCTCGCGCTTGATCGGTGGACCATATGCCCTGTTCAACGCCAGTTCGATAAGGCGGGCTTGGTCTGGCGGCTTGAGCCGCTCGAACGCCTTACTTGCCAACAGGTCCGCAAGCCGCTCAGCAGCGGTCGCGCCAGCCGCTTGCAACTGCGCCCATACATCTGGCGGAATGGTCGTAGGGCGGCTGTCTGAGGCGGTGGCAGGCGCGTCCGTTTCCTCTTCAACGCCCCCCATATTTATTCGATCAAAGGCGTTCAAAACTTCCATGTTATATCTCCTTAAGAACTGGCGCGCATATGAAAACGGCAATCGTTTTCCCGGCATTCCCTACCCCCTTAAGGGGGGGAACCGGAAACTGCCTCATATGTACCACGTTTTCCTTTAAAATCAAGGACTTACCCCCCTATCAGTGAGATCGAGTCCTTAACTGCTTTCACTTACCAGTTTTCCTAAGCAATAACAGGCACTTACCGCTTCAAAACAAACTAACTAGGTTATATTTTTTGACCGAATATAACATGTTTTAAGCCATTCCGTTAAGGGCGCAAACTAACTGCCGTTACCGCTATCATAACCGTTATGCCCTTGATTATACTGCATAATATTTCTTCTTGCAATCCCCTCGAAAGGGGATGTATGATGTAAGGGCAGGGGCGCTACTGCCCTTCGCTTAATTCTTGAGGAACCACACAATGGCTAAGAACACCAAAGCAACCGCCACAACGTCCACCGCTGATGCATCTGGCGAAACTATCGCATGGCACAACGACGCGCAACTTATTGACGTGCAAGTAAACGACGGGGACGACATCCCCGAAGCAATGGCAATGCTTCCTTTGTCAATTATGATAGGCGAAACCGTCCCGGACGGCGACACAGTGAAGCGTGCCGCATGGCGCATTAAGGCGCTGGACGGCGCAACAGAATTCGGACCGTTCAAGAACGCTGCACTCGCAATCAATGCGGCGTTGAAAGCAAAATTTGGCGCTACCAAGTTTCACGACGTTGGCCGCGCTGTTCAACAGATTACAATGCCTGAGCGCCAAACGGATGAAAAGCCAGCAGCGCCCGTCGAATTGAAATGGACAGAATACGAAAACGCCGCAGAACTGACCACTTTGCAGACAGATGCAAGCGCAAGCGCTACCCTGTTCTTGTCAGGTGAGACCCATATGAGGGAAGGACTGCGCAACCTTGGCCGCAATATTGCGCAAGTGGCGGAAACGCTGGAAAAGCCAGCCGCGTTTGCCGCTTGGGTTGCCGCAGGTTCTGTTGACCTGCGCAACGTGCTCAGCAACCGTAACGACAAGTCAGAGCTTATCTTTATGGGGCGCTTGCCGCTTGATTGGTTCACACAACAGGGGGAAGCCATTTCGTCTGCTAAGGCGTACCAACGGAACCATAATATCGACAAGAATGAAATTGCAGGCGATATGGCCGCAGCGGTCTGGCACAAGAAAACTGACTTGCCCGGCGTCGGCGTTGTCCAAAAATTGGCGCTTGAAAAGTTGCGTGACATTGCAAGCGGTCCAGTTACAGGCAAAGCGATGCTTGCCGCGCATTACCTGAGCGCCATTGATACCGCCGCCGATGAAGGCGCTATCTTGTTTGTGGATATGAACCACGGCGTTGTTTCAGAAGTCAAACTGGACGACGGGTCTTTTGTAACGCCTATCGTGTTTGGTTCCGGCAACCGCCCGAATGAACTGGTAGCGGCGTTCTGCAAAGCACTGGCGGCGCAGTCACCCGAGGCAAAGCAGGTGCAGGACGATAAAGAACAAGAGCAAAACGCCGCTAAGGCCGCCGTGGTTCATCGGCGCGAATTCCCGCAATATGGTATCGGTGAAGCCGCGCTACATATCGCGCGTATACTTTCCAGCCATGCAGATTGGGTGGAGATTATGAACGCTCTTGACGGCATGGCCGACCGGGTCGAAAAAAGTGACTGGGCGCAAGTGCTGGGCGATACGCAAAACGGCATTGACGCCGACAAAGCCAAGGCACTTGAACAAGCCGCTGAGGCGGGTGCGGATGACGCCGCTTAAACTACCCTAAGCAGGGGAAACCATAAGGGGCGGGCCGTAGGGTCCGCCCATTTTTGTTTGTCTGTCGCTTGGGGGGCGATATAAGAGCCGCCACAGCCCCTTGCATGGCGTCCCTGCCCCTACCCTACCTGAGGGGCGTTGCGGTGCACTGTCGATCCGCTTTGCGGCACTGCCCTGCCCCCGGCGATCCGCGCGGCACTGCCCTGCC
>TARA_R110002126_G_scaffold224174_1_pt1 | contig 40139 bp, 34 predicted proteins | sample TARA_R110002126 | Tara Oceans TARA_R110002126 (sample SAMEA4397536) | marine metagenome | biome: Polar Biome; feature: [DCM] deep chlorophyll maximum layer (ENVO:01000326); material: water (ENVO:00002006), including particulate matter (ENVO:01000060) such as... | depth 30 m | reverse complement strand
ATATTTGAAGCCATAAGTTCATTTATTACCAAATCTCCAACTGAAATTTTATCAATTTCACCCTCAACTACCCCTCCATTATTAGTTGCATTATAAGTTGGAGATTGAATTACAAAATCTCCTGTTCCATTTGGATTTCTAGCATAAGACTTATCTGCTAACTGTACACCAAATGTTATGTTTTCAATAATAGAGTTACTAGTACCATAAGATAAAATAGCACTTTCTCCACTTAATGAAAATTTAATATCTGCATGTAAACCAGTTTGTTCTTCATCTTTATCACACCAAACTATTAAATAAGCTCCAGGTGCAATTGTTAATCCAGAAGGGAATTGCCAAGCTGTTAAATCTGTAGAATCGTCTGATAAGTATAAATTATCTAAACTAAGAGTTTGATTACTGTTATTATATAGTTCAATCCAATCTTCATATTCTCCATCTTGGTCAGTAACAGTTTCTGTGTTAGATGCCATAATTTCATTAATTACCAAATCTCCAGCTGTTATAGTAGTAAAATTAGATTCCATTGTGTAAAACTCATAAGCTGCTTTTGCAGGTAAAAATGCACCAATATTATCATTTTCGGCATACACAAAATATTGAAAAAACACATTATTGATAGTTACATCTGAACTGTAAGCATTATTTCCTTTAGCATCCATCTCTACTTTTGTAAAAGAAGCAGTTTCATCTACTCTATAATTTAAATATACAGTATTTGCATTTGCAACATTAGCTGTTATTGAGATTACATCTCCAACTGTTGGTGTTGTTACAGAAGGTGTTATATTACTTATTGTTGGTTGTGTAGCATTAAAATCTGATAAACTATTTAAATATGTACTTCTAGAACCCATTAAATTTGTTAACCCAGATGCAGTATTTCTATCGACAGCATAGTCTGTATTGATGTTTCCTGTAAACTGAGCATCTGTATAAAATTTGTTTGTATCTGCTGTAACTGCTGACGCTATAATAGATTGATAATTATTAGCTAATGTTAGATATTTAGAATTACTTATATTCTCTGTAAGAATAGTTTTATAATGCGCTAAATACATTTTTTTGTATTCTGGTATTGCTAATAATTTAGAAAATAAAGGAAAATTATTATCGTCATCATGTAATAAATGATCTAATTGTGCTTTTTCAGTAGTAGAGCTTAATTCACCACTAGAATTCCCTCCTCTTCCTCCTCCAGGTCCACCACCTGTAGATTCCTCCCCTGTTTGACTAAAAGTACCAAAAGACATATTCAAATCCCACATTATAGATTTAAACTGATTGTTGTTATCCTTATATAAGTAATAATTTTGCTTAAACTGCCCAATATAACTATCTAAATTAACTAAAACATTGTTTAAAGCGAGCATCCAAATTGCCATATCAACATCAAGAACAGTTTCTATATTAGAAATATCGTTATTTAAAATATTGGTTAATTCTATTAAATCATTCCAATGTTGTTCTGCAATAGTTGCATCTTCATCATCATCAGATTTAATTTCGTAAGCATCATCATAACTTAAAGAATTTGTACCTAAATAGGTTAAACTTGGTAAAGTTGTAGTCTGTGGACTTGCTCCTTCTGGTGGACTACAACTAAAAAACGCATTGTTTTTAGAGCCAAAGTGCTTATCTATAAATGTTTTGGTAATTGCTTCTGTATTGGTATACAAACCCATCAAAACACCATTAACATATACATTGGAATAATTAGCTTTTGGAGCCTCCATATATTGATTTACAATACTATAAGCAACTGTTTCTCTAACAAATGAAGGGTCTGTAAAAACATTTGCCAACTTTATATCTTTATAACCTTGGTAATCTTGATCTACATAAGTATCTAGTTCAATATGAAAAGGGTTTTTAGTTTGATTGGCATCGTAAGAACTATTTCCTTTAAACTTTACGCCAACCTCATTAAAATTTGTTCCGTTTATAGTTACAGATGTTGCTTTTGTATAATTATTATCTCCAGATTTCTCTTGGTCTAATAATTGATCCCAGTTACTTTCTGCAAATTCAATTTCAATAGTTTGAATAGTATTTATATCATAAAAATCTTGTGTAAATGCTGAAGATGTAAATAATAATACTATTAAAAGGTGAGTAATTTTTTTCATTGGTTGAAAATATTTAGTTGGTTTTAATCTTTAGATGCTTTTAGTTGAATAAACTTGTAAAAAAATCTATTTTTACTTTTTGATTTGAAAAAACACCTCATAATCTTAATAAATTTATGAAAATAAGGCTTTCTGAACATAAAGATATCTCAAGTATAATGATAATTATTGACGATGCAAAAGCATTATTAAAATTATTACATATTGATCAATGGCAAAATGGTTATCCGAATGCAACACAAATAGAAAACGATATTAAAAATGGCGAAAGTTTTGTTGTTGTAAATGATGAAAATACAATTATTGCAACCTCTATGTTTACTTTAAGAAAAGAACCTACTTACAAAATTATTAAAGATGGAAAATGGTTCATTGATGAGGATGAAGTTTATGGCGTTATCCACAGAATGGCTATTAAAAAGGAGTTCAGAAAATTAGGTTTGGCCACTTTTTTATTTACTGAATTTCATCAACAATTAAAACAGAAAAACATACAAAGTTTAAAGATTGATACGCACGAAGAAAATATAGGAATGCAATCTCTAATCAAAAAATTAGGCTACGAATATTGTGGTATAATTTACACAAACTACAATGCCAAAAGATTGGCTTTTGAGAAAGTAATCAGCTAAAAATTTAAATATAATAGCTTGTCTCCTTGAGCGCAGTCGAAAGGTTTTCAGTTCTATAATTTTTAAGAGTTCTCGATGACGCTCTAGCAGACATCTGAAATCTTTTTACACAATAATCAAAATGCAACTACTACAATATATAATTCAACAAACACAACTTTCTTCTAAATCTGTAGAAAACACTATTTCTCTTTTAAATGAAGATGCTACCATACCTTTTATAGCAAGATATAGAAAGGAATTGACTGGAAATTTAGATGAAGTGCAGATTGGAGAAATTGTAAAGCATAAAGAAGTTTTTGAAGCTTTAGAAAAACGCAAAAAAGCAATTTTAAAAGCATTAGACGAACAAAATATTTTAACATTAGAATTAGCAGAAAAAATAACCAATTCTAAAGATATTATTGCTTTAGAAGATTTGTATTTGCCTTTTAAGAAAAAGCGAAAAACAAAGGCAGAAACTGCTCGTTTACAAGGTTTAGAACCTTTGGCAAAAATGATTATGAGTCAACGTGTAAATGATTTAGACTATACCGCTTCAAAATATATTAAAAATGATGTTGAAACTTTAGATGATGCTTTAGAAGGCGCACGTTTTATCCTTGCAGAATGGATTAATGAACGTACTGATATTAGAAACAATATTAGACGTGAGTTAGAACGTTTTGCGCAGATTTCATCAAAAGTAATAAAGAAAGAAATTGATAATGAAAAAGCGCAAAAATTCAAAGATTATTTTGATTGGAGCGAATCTTTAAATCGAATTCCTTCTCATAGATTATTGGCCATTTTACGCGCAGAAAACGAAGGTTTTATCAGAATTAAAATAGAAATTGATTCAGAACGATTATTACAAAGAATCGAAAATAGAATTATTCGCACTCAAAACAAATGTGCAACACAAATTGAATTGGCTATAAAAGACGCTTTTAAACGTTTGTTATTTCCTTCTTTATCAAATGAAGCCTTATCAAAAGCCAAAGAAAAAGCAGATGATGAAGCTATTGTTGTTTTTTCTAAAAACTTAAAACAACTCTTGTTAGGTGCTCCTTTAGGCGAAAAAAGAGTGTTAGCTATTGATCCTGGTTTTAGATCGGGTTGTAAAGTAGTTTGTTTGAATGCTCAAGGAGAATTGAAACACAATGAAACGGTTTTTCCACACGCTCCTCAAAATCAATCTTTTGATGCGATGAAAAAAATCAGTTTTTTAGCAGAAGCTCATAAAATTGAAGCGATTGCTATTGGAAATGGAACAGCTTCTAGAGAAACTGAACAACTTGTTAAAAATATTCAGTTTAAAAATAATATAAATGTTTATGTGGTGAGCGAAGCTGGTGCTTCAATTTATTCAGCTTCAAAAATAGCCAGAGATGAATTCCCGAATTACGATGTTACAGTTCGTGGTTCTGTTTCTATTGGTAGAAGATTGCAAGATCCTTTGGCTGAATTGGTGAAAATTGATGCAAAATCGATTGGAGTTGGCCAATATCAACACGATGTTGATCAAACTAAATTACAGAAATCTTTAGATACTACTGTAGAAAGTTGCGTAAATACAGTGGGTGTTAACATCAATACAGCAAGTGAATCTTTATTGAGTTATGTATCTGGAATTGGTCCGAAATTGGCAGAAAACATCGTGAATTTTAGAAATGAAAATGGTGCTTTTTCATCTAGAACAGCAATTAAAAAAGTGCCACGTTTAGGAGGAAAAGCTTTTGAACAAGCTGCTGGTTTTTTACGAATTAAAAATGCAAAAAATCGGTTAGATGATTCTGGTGTGCATCCAGAAAGTTATTTTTTAATTGATAAAATGGCGAAAGATGTAAATACTAAAGTCGCTGATTTGATGGGAAATAAAGAAATCCTTCAAAAAATTAATTTACAAAATTATATTTCAGAAACCACTGGTTTACCCACACTAAAAGATATTATTAAAGAATTAGAAAAACCAGGACTCGACCCAAGAGCAAAAGCCAAAGCGTTTTCTTTTGATAAAAACCTCAAATCAATTTCTGATTTAAGAACAGGGCAATTATTACCCGGAATTGTAAATAATATTACCAATTTTGGATGTTTTATAGATATTGGCATCAAAGAAAGTGGCTTAATTCACGTTTCTAATTTGTCCGATACTTTTGTAAAAGACGTAAATGCAATTGTGGCTTTGCAACAACAAATTATTGTAAAAGTTTTAGAAGTTGATGCTGTCCGTAAACGAATTCAATTGGCCTTAGTAAAGTAAATTTTTTAGTATCTTTAAATTATGAGTAAAAAAGAAAAAATAGATTCTTGGGATGACTTAAGTGATTTTCAAAAAACTGAAATACAACAAGAAGTTAACGAATTAAATAAAAAGAAAAAAGTCTCTTGGGAAGACATGAAAAAAAAGCTTTCAAAATTGAAATAACACACATTTTTATTAAGCATTAAAAATAAAAATTTTTCAATATTATTTAGCTTTACAACAACAAATTATACTAAACGTTTTAAAAGTTGATGTAATTAGGAATAGAATTCAATTGGCTTAAGTGAAATAAACTTGGCAAACAAGTTTAGCCCTGATTGAAGCATTTGTTTGAGCTCTTTTTTGCCTTTTTCGGGCAAAAAAAGCGAGTGCTGAAAGCTGGAAATAGCTTCGAAAAAAATTACCAATCAATAGGAAAATAGTCTTTCAAAAACTTGCCAGACCAATGTTTACCAGTGTTTATGCCATCAATTAAAGGATCCATAACTCTTGCTGCACCATCTACAATATCCAAAGGTGGTTGAAAATCGTGGACTTCTGCTTTCTTTTTCGATAATTCAGCAGGATCTTCATCTGTAACCCAACCTGTATCTACAGCATTCATAAAAATTCCTTTTTTAGCAAAGGTTGCAGAAGAGGTATGTGTTAACATATTTAAAGCTGCCTTTGCCATATTTGTATGCGGATGTCTGTCTACTTTTTTAAAGCGATGAAACTTCCCTTCCATTGCAGAAACGTTGATAATGTGTTTTTTACCTGTGTTTTCTTTCATCATTAAATTAGACAAACGATTGCACAATACAAAAGGTGCAACAGCATTTACCAATTGCACTTCCACCATTTCTGTGGTTTCAATTTCACCTAAACGCAAACGCCAACTGTTGGTTTTTCTTAAATCTACTTGTTGTAAATCGGCATCTAATTGTCCTTCAGGAAAAACTTCCGAAGTTTGTAAAGAATTATCAAAACTATACGGAATTTGAGATAATTCCGCCGAATTTCGCAATCCAATTCCTGGTTCTGGTCCGTGCCAAGTTACAGGCAATACATTATTCTTAGCTGTTTTTGTTGATGAAATGCTTAAATCTGATATTTCTTGTAAACATTCAGCGTGATTTTCTAATAACGTTTGTGCTAATTTTGGCAATTGATCAATTGGTTTCTTTTCATTTTCCATCATATGGCTATAAAAACCAGAAGGTCTTCTTACAGTTTGTGCTGCATTGTTGATGAGAATATCTAATCGATCGTATTTTTGTTCTATATAATTGCAAAAAATTTCTACACTGGGTATGTGCCTTAAATCCAAACCGTGAATGTGTAAACGATCACTCCAAGAAGCATAATCTTCTTCTTTTGCAAAACGAATGGCAGAATCTGCAGGAAAACGCGTTGTTGCAATAACAGTTGCTCCAGAACGCAAGCACATTAAGGTAATGTGATAACCTATTTTTAAACGAGAACCAGTAATAACAGCAACTTGATCTTTTAAATCCGCAGTTTGAAAACGTTTGGTATAATTTAAATCGCCACAATCTGTACACATTGTATCATAAAAATGATGCAATTTTGTGTACACCGTTTTACAAACGTAACAGTTTCTTGGCGATTCTAATTCTGGTGTGTCTTCATTAAGTTGCGCAGCACCTAATAATTTTGGAGCAACAAATAAAGCAGCTTCTCTTGCAGAACGAATTCCAGTCGATTTTCGTGCATGTTTATCACTTTCTTGTTGTTTGCGTTTTGCTGCTTTTTTGGCATCTTTTCTGCGTCGTTGAAATTCATCTCTATTTGGACGAGATAATTCGCCAGCAACTTTTAACAAAGCAACTCTTTGCGCTTCTGGCAATTCAAAAAGCTGATTGGTATCGTCCAAAAGACCTTGTATCGTTTTAATACAATTCGCTATTTCTGGATTATTATTTTTATCACTCATAATAATTGTTAAACTATTATTTTCTTTATTTCAGTTCGACAAGCTCAGTTTGACAAATTTAGTATTAATTGATTTTACCAATTAAACTAAAACTTTCTAAATATCAATTTAAAAACTACATATCAGTCAAATTCTATTTCCTCTTTTTTTTCCTTTTAACTTCATCAGTTTTAGAAACAGTTGAAGCTGTTGATGCTAAATAATTCGCCAAAATTTTATCTACCAATTCTTCTTTTGTCAAGTGATGAAAAATAGTTTTTATCTGTGCTTTAAAATCCTCTGAAACGTTTTTATTTGGTTTCGTTTTAAATATTTTCTTTGCCCAAATTAGTCCATTATTTTCTTCTATACTTTGTGCATCTGCTTTTTCATATCTCGAAAATGAAATTCCTAATTCGTTTTCAAAATCGGCAATATCAACCACTTCTTCTTGTTGTAAAACCGTTAAAGAAAGTCCCTTTGCTCCTGCTCTTGCAGTTCTTCCACTTCTGTGCACATACGCATCATACGTGTCTGGCAAATGATAATTCACTACGTACTCAATTTCTTTTACGTCAATTCCTCTTGCTGCTAAATCTGTTGCCACCAAAATATCAATATGCCCTTCTCTAAATTGCCCCATAATTCGATCACGAATTCCTTGAGTTAAACTTCCGTGAATAGCTCCAGATGAAAATTTATTGATTGCTAAATTCTTCGCTAATTTATTAACAGCAGCTTTTGTTTTACAAAAAATAATGCCTCTTTTTCCTTCTTTAGAATTTAAGAAATGTAATAAAACCTCTAATTTTTCAATCGGTTCTACAACTACATATTGATGCTCAATTCCTTGATGACCAACTGTTTTCATATCTGCTTCAATAGTAACTACTTCTTTCGCCATATAATTATTTACCATTTGTCTAATGGCACCAGGCATTGTAGCTGTAAATAATAAGGTTCTTCTTTTCTTCGGAATTTCTGCAATAATCGCATCTAAACCTTCCTTTAAAGCACTGACCATTTCATCAGCTTCATCTAAAATAAAATAAGAGATATTTTTAAGGTTGATGGCTTCACGTTTTACCAAATCTGCCAACCTTCCTGGAGTTGCAACCACAATATGTGTTGGATTTTGTAAACGTTCAATTTGAGGTTTAATCGGTATTCCACCGCAAATAACAGCGATAGAAATTTCTGGATTGTATGCAGAAAACGATTCTAAATTTTGATGAATTTGCTGTCCAAGTTCTCTGGTTGGCGTTAAAATAACTGCCTGAATATCATTATTTTTTATATCTACTAATTGTAACAAAGGCAAACCAAAAGCAGCTGTTTTTCCTGTTCCTGTTTTTGCCAAAGCAACAATATCTGCTTGCTGATTTAAAATTACAGGAATTACTTTCTGTTGAATATCTGTAGGTACAGCAATTTTTAAATCTGCTAAACTTTTTACTATTTCTGGTTGAATTCCTAAATCGGAAAATGTTTTTGACATAAAAATAATTTGTGCAAAGATAACCACACTTATTGTTGATGCTAATCTTTTATGTATTTCATTTAAATTTCAGTAGTAAAGAAAGTGGTATAATTCAAGTTTCTAATTTATGAAATACTTTTGTAAAAGATGTAAATGCAATTGTAGCTTTAAAACAACAAGTTCTTGAAGAAATTTTAAAAGTTGATACTTTTAGAAAGCGCAGTCAATTGACTTTGGTGAAGACATCTTTTTTAAAAAAAAGGTGTGATTTAAAAAATCACACCTTTTTAGTTCATAGAAATTAAACTTTACAATTTTACTTTAGAAAGTTTTATTTCTTTACCATCTTTATCTAAAAGAATTACTTCATCAAAGCCAGCATTTTTGAATTTTTCAAACTGAGTAGCAGCATCTCCAACAATCATATACCCCATTTTAGAAGCATCTAAATATTTATTTGCCAATGCTTTATGTTGTTCAAGAGTCATATTGCTAATAATATCTTCTTCTCCTGCAATATAATCTGTAGGTAAATTATATTTACTAATGTTCTGTAACATGCCTAATAATGCTCCTTGAGTTTCAAAGCGTCTTGCGTTAGATTTAATTAATGCATTCTTAGTAAAATCTAAATCTTCTTTAGAGATTCCTTTCTTGTACTTTTCAATTTCATCTCTAAATATGTTTACAGATTCGAAAGTAGTATTGGTTCTAACACTAGAAGATGCCATAAAAGCTCCCTTATTTTTTGTCCCTCTAAAACTAGTTCTTGCTCCATAAGTATACCCTTTTTCTTCTCTTAAAATAAGATTTACATTTCCAGAAAAAGAACCACCTAATTTGTAATTCATAACTGTTGCTGCAAAATAATCTGGATCAGTTCTTGCCATAGATAAATAGCCAATATTAATTACAGATTGTTTAGAATTTGGAATATCAACGAAATATACAGATGATTTATCTCGATCACCATTCATTTCATAGGTAGGGAAAGTTACTTCTTTACTTTTCCAGTTATTTTCTAAATTTGCTAATACAGAAATAACTTTTTCTTGATTAATGTTACCAACTACATGAAATTTAGCTACTGATGGTGAAAAGTTTTTATTGTAAAATGATTTTAAATCATCTATAGTAATTGATTCTATAGATGCTACACTTCCACTTGTAGGGTATGCAAAAATATGTTTATCACCATATAATAACTTATTACTAATATTTCTAGCAACAGTATTAGGGTTTGCAGAAGAACGCTTTACACTATTAATTGTGCTTACTTTTATTCTCTTTAACTCTTCTTCATCCCAACGTGGTTGTAACAAAATTTCTTCAACCAATTTCATTGTTTTATCAAAATTTCTAGCCAAAGTATTACCCGAAATTGTAATTGCTTCGTTACCTGTAAACATTCTAATAGAAGCTCCTAAAAGCTCGATTTCTTGTTCTAATTCTAAAGGCGTTTTTGTTGCTGTTCCTTCCATCATAATATCTGTCATCAGGTTTGCAACACCATTTTTATTAAAAGAATCTAACAAATGTCCTCCATCTATTATCAAACTAAAGTTAACAATCGGAACTTCTGTTTGTTCAATTCCGTTAACTTTCATGTCATTTCTTAAAGTACTTGACCAAGTAGTTGGAATGTTTAATTTTGGAGACTCTCCTGTTTGTGGAGCAACAGATCTATCAAAGTTAGAAGGTGTTTTAATAACTTCTGCATCTTTATCTGCAATTTTCACATCAACGTTGTCTTTAATTTCTTCTTCAACAACTAATGCAATTTTAGAATCTTTTGCTGCCAATTCAAGTTTTCCTTTTGGAACAAAACTAGTAATAACAAAAGGTTTATCTTTAAGGTATGTATTATAAACTCTCATAATATCAGCCTTTGTTACCTTTTTGATATTTTCTATATCTTCAGTGATAAAACCTGGATCTCCTGCAAACACGTTGTATTGTGCTAATTGAAAAGACTTATCTAAAACACTACTAATAGAATTATAAAAACTAGTTTCTAAACCAGCCTTAATTCGCTCAACATCTTTATCTGTAATACCTTCTTCTTCAAACATCTTGAAAGATTCAAAAATTGCGGCTTCTACATCATCTAAATTATTAGCTCCATTTGCAGTTACAGATATATGAAACTCACCTGCTAATTGTTGAGAGTTATTGTATGCTCTTACTCTAGAAGTTAATTCTTTATCTTTTACAAGAACTTTATACATTGCTGCATTTTTTCCATCTGATAATAATTGTGCTAAGAAATCTAAGGCATAAGCATCATCTGTATATTGTTCTAATGTTGGCCAAACCATATTTAACTGAGGAGCTCTTGCAAAATTATCTTCATGGAAGAAACGTTTCGTTTCACTAAGTGTTACTCTTCTAGGTTTTAATGGTTTTACTTCTTGACGTCGTTTTATTTCGCCAAAATATTTTTCTATCAAAGCTTTTGCTTCTTCAGTTTCAAAGTCTCCTGCAATTACTAATGTAGCATTATTTGGTCCATAATATTTGTCGTAAAACTCTTTAACATCAGCTATAGTAGCATTTTGTAAGTCAACTAATTCTCCAATTACTTGCCAGTTATATGGATGATCTTCAGGATAAATAGCTTTGTCTAAAACCCAACTTGTATGACCATAAGGATTATTATCTACACGTTGTCTTTTTTCATTTTGCACAACTTCCTGTTGATTGTAAAAAGCAGATTCTGTAACAGTGTTAATTAAATATCCCATTCTATCACTTTCTAACCACATAATAGTTTCTAATGCATTATTTGGTACTATTTCATAATAAATAGTTCCGTCTTTCCAGGTTCCTCCATTTAAGGTTCCTCCCAAATCTTGTATTTTCTTAAAAAATTGATCTTGAGGTACATTTTCTGATTCTTGAAAAAGCATATGCTCAAATAAATGTGCAAAACCAGTTCTACCTGTTTTTTCTCTATTAGAACCTACTCCATATTGAATAGCTAAAGAGACAATTGGGTCAGACTTGTCTTGATGTAAAACAACTTGAAGTCCGTTTTCTAATTCATATTTTTCAAATTCAATTGATAATTTATCAACTTTAGCTTCTTCTTTACAAGAAGTAAAACCTAATAAAAAAATTGAAAGAGTAAAAATTACTGAACGTAATTTAATATTCATCATAATAATCAGTTTTTGTTTAAATTAATGAGTTTTTAAAGGTAATAAATAAAATATACTACAATTTTAATGATTTGTTAATTTAACATAAAATTTAATATTAATAATTCTTGAAAACTAATTGGCAAAACATCACAATTATTTTCTTACTTTTCAACTTCAAAATATAATAAAAATTGAAAGTCTGTATCGCCGAAAAACCAAGTGTAGCAAGAGAAATTGCTAATATTCTAGGAGCCAACACAAAACGTGACGGGTTCTATGAAGGCAATGGCTATGCTGTTACTTACACTTTTGGGCATTTATGTACACTTTTAGAGCCAAAAGATTACAAACCGCATTGGAAAAGTTGGGATTTGAATAATTTACCAATGCTTCCTGAACGTTTTGACACCAAAGTTACAGGCGATTCTGGAATTAAAAAGCAATTCAATATTGTAAAAAGTCTTTTTGAAAAAGCAGATGTGGTTATCAATTGCGGGGATGCAGGAACAGAAGGAGAACTCATTCAACGTTGGGTAATTAACCAAGCTGGTTATAAAGGAAAGGTGCAACGTTTATGGATTTCATCGTTAACAGAAGAAGCTATAAAAGACGGATTTAATAATTTAGAGGACTCCGAAAAATACGATAATTTGTATTATGCAGGCTATTCTAGAGCGATTGGAGATTGGTTGTTGGGCTTAAACGCAACACGGTTATACACGATAAAATTTGGCGGATACAAACAAGTTTTATCAGTTGGTAGAGTGCAAACTCCTACGCTTGCAATGTTGGTGAATCGTTATTTTGAAATCCAGAATTTTAAGCCTGAACCGTATTGGGAATTGCAAACCACCTATAGAAATACACTTTTTAATTATGAAGATGGGCGTTTTCTTAAAAAAGAAGATGGACAAATTTTAGCGGATAAAGTAGCTCAATCTGACTTCGAAATTGTTTCTGTGACCAAAAAGAAAGGAAAAGAATATGCGCCTAAACTATTCGATTTAACAGGTTTACAGGTGTATTGCAACAATAAATTCGGTTTTTCTGCGGATGAAACTTTAAAAATGGTACAGAAATTATATGAGATGAAAGTAGTTACGTATCCAAGAGTAGATACTACTTTTTTACCAAATGATGTGTATCCAAAAGTGCACGGAATTTTATCAAAATTGACCAATTATAGCGAATTAACGCAACCGCTTTTAGGCAAGAAAATAAAGAAAACCAAACGTGTTTTTGATGACAAAAAAGTAACAGATCACCACGCCATTATTCCGACAGGAATGCAAACCAATTTACAATACAATCAACAACAGGTTTATGATATTATAACCAAACGTTTTATTGCTGTTTTTTATCCAGATTCTGATGTTTCAAACACAGCTGTACTAGGCAAAGCTGCAGAAGTTCCTTTTAAAACAACCGGAAAGGAAATCATCAATAAAGGTTGGCGCGTTGTTTTTGAAAAGAAATCACAAGAAAAAGGGATTTCTCCACAAGGTCGAAATGACAAAAATAATGCTGATGTCATTTCGAGCGAAGCCGAGAAATCTCAAAATCAGAATAATAAAAATTTATTACCCAATTTTATAAAAGGTGAAAAAGGAAAACACGAACCTTCTTTTTTAGAAAAGGAAACCAAACCACCCAGAAATTTTACAGAAGCGAGTTTATTACGCTCAATGGAAACTGCTGGAAAACAGGTAGATGATGATGAAATGCGTGAATTGATGAAAGAAAACGGAATTGGACGACCATCAACTAGAGCAAGTATTATTGAAACTTTATTCCGCAGAAAATATATTGAACGTAAGAAAAAATTAGTGTTACCCACACAAACAGGTATCGATTTAATCAATATTATTGATAATGAGTTGCTAAAATCTGCAGAATTAACTGGAAGATGGGAAAAACGTTTAAAGGAAATTGAACGCGGAGAATTTAATGCTGGAACATTCATCAACAATATGAAAAAAATGGTGGATGAATTGGTGTATGAAGTGCGTTCTAATACTTCTAAAAAAAGAATTTCTTCAAACGTCATTGCGAGTGAAGCAAAGCGAAATCAAGAAACCTCTTCGAATCAAAAGATTTCTCCACAAGGTCGAAATGACAAAAAGTCTAAAAAACAAGTTGCTGGGAAAACCTGTCCTAAATGTAAAACAGGAAAACTTTTAAAAGGCTCTTCTGCTTTTGGTTGTTCTGAATACAAAAACAATTGCGATTTTAAAATTCCGTTTGTTATTTATGACAAAAAAGTTTCTGAAAATCAAATTATCAGATTAGTGGACAAAGGATGTACCACTAATTTAAAAGGGTTTAAAAATGATACAGGAACTGTCGAAGGATTAATTCGTTTTGATGATAATTTTGCTTTAAAATTGGAACCGAAAGTCATTGCGAATGAAATGAAGCAATCTGTTAATAAAAATGAGATTTCTCCACAAGGTCGAAATGACAATTCAAATGTTACTTCCACAGTCCAGAAGTCTTCTAGTAGCATCTCTTGTCCTAAATGCCAAAAAGGAATCGTTCTAAAAGGAAAAACCGCTTACGGCTGTTCTGATTACAAAAATGGTTGTGATTTTATATTTCCTTTCGAAAATATCAAAAAAATTGCCAATGGGAAACCTTTGACAAAAGCACTGGTTTTAGAGATTATTAAAAATTAAATAATGATTTATGTATTAATTTTTACAGTTGTAGTTACAACTTTTTTTATTCAAAAAAAACAAAATGATTACAGAGATAAGAAAGCAGGCTGGAAAGTATTTAAAAAGGAATCTCATATTTACATTTATAGTGAACGAATAAACAATAAATGGGAAAAAATTGAAATAGAAAGAGTGTATGAATTTGGTTCTTTCTTCCCAAAATTTAAGAACTCAGATGAATGGAAAACCTACCCGATTTGGGCTCAGAAGAGATATTTAATTATCAAACGTGTTTTAGAACGATTTCCCTATAAAAAAGTCAACGAAATTGATGGAATAGGTAAAAATTAAGATTTACTTAAATTGTCATTTTTAAAATAAATTGATATAAAAACTCAAATATTTCGTTATTCCATCATTTTTAAGTTAGTTTTAGCAAAAAAATAAAGCAGTATTAATGGATTTTACAAACCCTCTAGTGTATGGTGTTCCTTGTTTCTTAGGATTAATTTTATTAGAATTAACCTACAGCAAGCATCATAAAAAAGAAGAAAATAAAAAATTGTATAAGTGGAAAGATTTAGGGGCAAGCCTTGCTATGGGAATTGGGTCTGCAATTCTAGCGCCTTTAACCAAAACAATTGCTGCCATTATTCTTTTTACTTTTGTATATGATGTTTTTAATCCTATTATTGATGGTGTTAGAACCAACATTATGGGGTACGAATCTTTTGGTTACGCTTGGTATGTTTGGCTTATTTGCCAAGTATTAGATGATTTTAGCTATTATTGGTTTCACAGACAAAATCATAATATTCGTTTGTTATGGGCTGCGCATATTGTGCATCACTCATCAGATAATTTTAATTTAGGAACTGCAGTTAGAAATGGCTGGTTTACCGTTCTTTATAAACCTTTTTTTTACATGTGGATTCCTGCTGTAGGTTTTCCACCAGAAATGTTAGTCGTTTGCTTGGGTATTGAAGCGTTGTGGCAATTCCAATTGCATTCTGTATATATTCCTAAGTTAGGTTTTATCGAGAAATTTATGAATACCCATACCATGCACCAAGTACATCATTCTCAGAATTTTGAATATATGGATAAAAATCATGGTGGATTTTTAAATATATTCGATAGAATCTTTGGCACTTGGAAAGAATTGGATGAAAATATCGATATCAAATACGGAGTTACACATCCTCCAAATTCATTTAACCCATTCGTAATATTAACGCATGAGTATGTAGATATCTGGAATGATATGAAAAAATCTAAAAACTGGTATCATAAATTTATGTATGCTTTTGCTGCACCTGGCTGGAGTCATGATGGAAGCTCATTGACTATTAAACAGCAGAGAAAGCTACTTAGAGAAAGTAATATGTCTTAGTTTAATAACTTAGAAGTCGGCAAACAAGTCTAGCCCAGATTGAAGTGGCATCCTTTTTTGAGGAACGAAAAAAAGATATAACGTAAAGCTGGAAATGGCTTCAAAAAAACTAATCAATCATGTTTTTAAGATAAAATTGCTCTAGTTTTTCTCTTGCCCAAGGTGTAGTTCTTAGAAATTTGAGCGAAGATTTGTAGGTTGGATTATTTTTAAAAGCATTAATATTTAAAGAATAGCCCAATTCTTCCCAACCGTATTCTAAATACAATTCTTCTAACATCGTGGCTAAATTAATTCCGTGTAAAGGATTATTTGGTTGCTCTGTACTCATCTATTTTTTTGTGTTTGCAATTTCTTGAATTTCATCCGAAGTAAAAATAGTTTTTTTATAGTTTGCGTTTGCCAAAATGTGCATACAAGTTGCTATTTTTTCTGGGTGAATCATTTTATACTTTTTTAATTCTCCAATCATTAACGGATTTAAAATACGCATAACTCCTTTACCAATGCGTTCTCCTAATCGATGTTCATCACGATTTCCACCAATCAAAGACGGTTGTAAAATGGATGTGTTTTTGATGTTTTGTAGTAATACATCGCGCTCCATTTCTCCTTTGGTTTTGCTATAAAACACAGTGCTTTTTGCATCTGCTCCCATTGAGGACATCACTATAAACGTCAAAATTTTATTTTGTTTTGCCAATTTAGCAGCAATTACAGGGATGCCATAATCTATGGCTTTGTACAATTTTTTATCTTTTGTTTTGGCCGCTGTTGTGCCAATACAGCAAAAGACTTCATCTGCGGTAAAGTCTTTTGCTGATTGCTCTAATTGTAGCACATCAATAATAAATTCCTGAATTTTTTCTGAGGTTATTGCAACTGAATTTCTTGAAAATAATTTAATTGTTGTATAAGTTTTATCAGCTATGAGTTTCTGAAGAAGAATGCTTCCTGTTAAACCTGTGGCTCCTAAAAGAATAGCTGTTTTACCCATTATTTATCTAAATCTGGTAAAATAAATTCGTCTAAAACAGATTTTTTAGCCATCATTTTTTCAATTGCTTCCGTAGTTCTTGGTGACTCTCCTGACAAGTTTACAGGACCATTTTTGGTTACCAAAATATCATCTTCAATACGAATTCCAATTCCCCAATATTTTTCATCACACGGACTACCATTAGGAATGTAAATTCCAGGTTCCATCGTAACTACCATATTTTCTTCGAAATTTCCATAATTTCCTGGATCATGCACATCTAAACCAATGTGATGTGAAGTTCCATGCGGAAAATAATTATGTCTTTCATCTACAGATTTTATGATACCCAATTTAAATAAACCTTCGTTAATAATCTTTCTGGCGGCTTGATTTGGTGCTTGCATGCTTGCCCCAATCGTGTATAAAGCAATTCCGGCTTCTTGGGCTTCATAAACCAAATCATAAATAGCTTTCTGAGCTGCCGTGAATTTTCCGTTGGCAGGAATTGTACGCGTTACATCTGCGGTAAAACCTCTGTATTCCGCTCCTAAATCCATTAAAACCAAATCGTTACCCACTTTAGTTTGATTATTTTCTATGTAATGTAAAATACAACCATTGTTTCCTGCACCAACAATTGATGGATACCCCTCATATTCAGCTCCATATTTTTTGTATACAAATTCGTGAATTCCTTGCAATTCAGTTTCAGACATGTGAGGCTTCATCGCTTTCATTACTTCATTTTGTCCGATAGCAGAAATACGCACAGCTTTCGTTAAAAGTTTTAATTCTTCCGCAGTTTTTACTTCACGCATTGTTGCTAAATTTGCTGATAAAAACGATAAATCAATATTCGTTTTTGGTTGCAATGCCAACGTAATTTTTTGTTGAATTTCTTTTTTCAATTCATCTGTTTCTGCTGATTTGTATTTATTTAGCAATTCATCATTTTTTATTTCTGGCGAGCGTGTCGCCATTCTATCAATAATGCTAATCACATTTGCACTACTTTCTATTGGTGTTTCTGCAACATTATTATAGACATAAGCTTTCATTCTTGATAAATACAAAGAAGGATCGTAACCCGCTTTTATTTTAAAACTTTTTACCAAATCAAAAATATCTGCGCCTCCTAAATCTCTATAATCATCATTAAATTTTTCGATAAAAACCTGTTCAAAACCTTTAAAATTGATTTCATCTGTTAAAAATTCATCTGCATTTTTAGCTACAGCAAAACCCAACCCGTTTTTAGCCCCTTCTACTCCCAAACGTTTACCATTCCATTGTTCTGCTCTTGGATCTCTTTTCTGAACGTATAAGATTTCATTATATGTATTTCCATCTGCATCAGTTTGGTCATCAGAAAATAACACTAAAACTCCATTTGGCTCTCTATATCCTGTTAAATAATAAAAATTTGGGTCTTGATGAAACACATAATCAACATCATTGGCTCTGTTTCTTAACGGATTTGCAAAAACTACAGAAACAGAATTTACTGGCATTTGAGCACGTAAAATAGCACGTCTTTCTTTATGAAATGCTGCGGATAAATAATCGGTTGGTGTTTGTGCAAAATTCTGCAAGGATATACTTAAAAAAAGAATGGATAATAATTTAAAAATCTTCATTGAACTCGTTTTATAAATTGTTTCTTCAAATGTAACATTATTTATTTTTTAGATAAAAAATATTAACAAAATATTAGTGATTGTTTATTACGGATTTTTCAATAATTTAGCCGAAAATTAAAGAAATCGATAAGTTAAAAGTAAGAAGCAACTTTTAATTACGTTTTTCTATAATTATAAAACTAAAATTTTTACCATGAAAAATATCGCTTTACATCAAGTTCACGAAAATTTAGGAGCAAAAATGGTGCCTTTTGCAGGGTATAATATGCCTGTTTCTTATGAAGGGGTTACCGCAGAACATTTAACCGTTAGAAATAGTGTGGGTGTTTTTGATGTAAGCCACATGGGAGAGTTTTTAGTTTCTGGCGATAATGCGTTGGCATTAATTCAGAGAGTAACTTCTAATGATGCTGCTAAACTAGAAATTGGTGATGCACAGTATAGCTGTTTCCCCAACGAAGATATGGGAATTGTAGATGATTTAATTTGCTACAGAATTAAAGAAAACACTTATTTATTGGTGGTAAATGCGTCTAATATCGAAAAAGATTGGAACTGGATTTCGAAATATAATGAAGAATTTAATGCAGAATTAAAAGATTTATCAGATGATTATTCTTTGTTAGCCATTCAAGGTCCAAAAGCGGTAGAAGCGATGCAATCGTTATCTTCATTAGATTTGGCTGATATTCCTTTTTACAAATTTAAAATAGGTGATTTTGCCGGAATCGAAAATGTTATTATCTCTGCAACTGGTTATACAGGTTCTGGCGGATTTGAAATTTACTGCAAAAACACTGAAGTTCAACAAATTTGGAACAACGTTTTTAAAGCGGGCGCCGATTTTAATATCAAACCAATTGGTTTGGCTGCTAGAGATACGTTACGTTTAGAAATGGGCTATTGTTTGTATGGCAATGATATTAATGATACCACATCTCCTATTGAAGCCGGTTTAGGTTGGATTACGAAATTTACAAAAGAATTTGTAAATCACGAGGCCTTAGCACAGCAAAAAGCAGAAAAACCAACGAGACGTTTGGTAGCTTTTGAATTAAACGAAAGAGGAATTCCAAGACAAGGTTATGATATTGTACATGCTGATGGAACTATTATTGGTAATGTAACTTCTGGCACAATGAGCCCAAGTTTAGGCAAAGGAATTGGCTTAGGTTATGTACCAACGGATTTTATGAAATCTGGAACTGAAATTTTTATACAGGTTCGTAAAAATGCAATTCCTGCAACTGTTGTAAAACTGCCTTTTTACAAAGGATAAAATTAAATTCATTTTAAAAGACACTTTAGAAACCTTACATTTAGTGAGGTTTTCTTGTTTTAAAAAAGTAATTTCGTTGTGTATAATTGTACTAAAAAATTAATATGAATTGTTTATTAACTGGAGCTACAGGTATTGTTGGAAGCCATATTATGTTTGAATGGTTGTATAAAGCTATGGTTGATAAAACTGTAAATCACCTTTTTGTTGTCATTAGAAATAACGAACAAACAGCAGAAAAACGTTTAGTATCTATTTTAAATGATGCATCAAGGCCAAATTATTTAAATCAATTTACCCTATCAGAATGTTTAAATTACCTCACTATAATCTCTGATGATTTAGCATCAATTCGAAAAGAAACCTTGAGTGTTTATCATTTTGATACGATTATACATTGTGCAGGTTCTACCAGTTTACTGCATACACAGCGTTCTAAAAATGAAGTTCACAATCAAAATTTTTTGGTTACTGAAAATCTTTTAAATCAACTACCAGAAACTGTAAAACGTTTTATATATATAAGTACTGCGTATTCTTTTGGCATACAGTATGAAAAAGTAAATGACAGTATAGAAGATCATAACGTTACTGATTTTAGAAATCCGTATGAAGAATCGAAATATGAAAGTGAGCGTTTTGTAAGAGCAACTTGTCAACAAAAAAATATTGCTTCTCAAATTTTAAGACCCAGTATAATTTGTGGCAGGTTACTAGAAAAACCTTTTTTTGAAACGCCAAAATTTGATGTTTTTTATGCTTGGGCTATTTTTTTAGATAAATACGCAAGTCACGCAAAAGAGCGTTTTAGAATTTGGGTTGATAAAAAAAGTGGCTTAAACATTGTTCCTGTAGATTTTGTAGCAAAAGCAATTTTATATGCATTTTTAAACCCTAAGATTACAGAGTTTAATATCGTAAACCCGAAACAAATATTGCATGAAAATTATGTTGGTGATGTTTTAGAATTCTTTAATGTCAATGCTTATGAATATGTATCAAAAAAGCCGACACAACTCAATTCTTTTGAACAATTATATTACAAAACTGTAGGAGGTTTGTTCGAAAAATACGTTTCTGTACCAGATTTGCAATTTAAAGCCGAACAAGTTTTAAAACTTATAGAAGAACTACAATTGGATATTACACTAGGGGTACACGAAAATTTTATGAATTTGATTGATTTTTCTGTCGAAAAAAGATTTAGAAAAAGTTATCTATAAAAATTAAACGTTGGATTCATTAACACAAATTGTTTTAGGTGCTGCTGTTGGAGAAGCTGTTTTAGGGAATAAAATTGGCAATAAAGCAATGTTTTATGGGGCTATTGCAGGTACAATTCCAGATTTAGATGTTTTAGCTGCATATTTTACAGACACCGTAACTGCTCTAGAAATTCATAGAGGTTTTACACATTCTATTTTATTTTCGCTAATTTTTGCTCCTATTTTTGGATTACTAGTATCAAAATTTGAAAAATATAAAAACAAAAAAGATTGGATTGTATTTTTCTTTTTAACCTTGGTAACACATCCTATTTTAGATGCTCAAACAACTTGGGGCACACAACTTTTTTGGCCTTTTGATATTCGGTTGGCATTTAAAAATGTATTTGTCATTGATCCTTTATATACACTTCCTTTTTTAGTTTTTTTAATATTGACGATGTTTCAAAAAAGGACAACTAAAAAAAGACGTTTTTATAATAACTGCGGATTAATAATCAGTTCTTCTTATTTGGTACTTTCCTTAATTTTAAAAGGAATTTCTTATCAAACCTTTACCAAAGAATTAGCAGCACAAAACATTGTGTATTCAGAAATAGAGACAAAACCTAGTCCTTTAAATACCATATTATGGACTGCAAATGTAGCAACCGAAAATGCTTTTTTAATTGGAAATTCTTCTTTTTTTGACAATAATCCGATTCAATTTTCTTCGTATCCAAAAAACCATTATTTGTTAGGCGATTTAGCTATTCACCCAAAAACAAAACGAATGATAGCCATTTCTAAAGGATGGTATACCATCAACAAAAAAGAGAATACGCTTTATTTTAATGATTTACGTTTTGGCACATTAAGTACGCAACCAAATACTCAAAATTTTGTGTTTAAATATAAGATAGAAATAGATAAGGAAGGAACTCCATATTTTATTGAAGAACCTAAAGAAAAAAGAGATGCTAAAAAATTGATGCTCGAATTATGGGAAAGAATAAAAGGAAATTAGTTACTAATTTTTAGAATAACAAACAGAAAATAAAAACTAAAAAAAATCAGCTTTTGCAGTGTGGTAAATAAATAGGAGTTACATTATTTACTTCATAAACTGTTTTTAATTATTTAGAGATCAACCCACTTTTTACGTTAACTTCTTTTTTAGCTGCCATAAAATGATCTACTAAAGTAAAAAAAGAAAAGAAAGCGACTGTTAATAATGTATAATCGATAAATTGATTTGTTAAAGTGTTTACAGAAAGAGAATTAAAAAGTTCGATTAACATAATAATTGTTTTTAAAGTTACTCAAAGATAACTATCATTTCAGCGTAACTATTATTTTTTATACGAACGGTAGTCATTTATAGACGAACGGTTTTTTTCATCTGTTTAAAGAAATTAAACTTCGTTAGACTAAAATTTTGAATCTGTGATTTGTATTAAAAAGAACTAAAGTAAGTGTTAGTTTCTGAACCTATTTCTGGTAATAATGCCTTTTAAACGCTGTTTTAAATCATTACCTGTGTCGTAAATCATTTGTTCGTTTGTTGGAAAAGCAATTGCTTTTAATACTAACAAATCTAATAAAGACGTTTCTAAAGCTCTTTTATCGCCATCAAATCTTGCATAAATATGCTCAAAATTAAACTGACTTTCTATAGGATATACTTGTAGGATTTGTTTGCTATATAAATCGACATATTTAACCTGGCCAACAACTTTAGCAGATTTAAACTGTGTAAATTGATAAAATTCACAACGAACGTTCACTAACTTATCAATTTTAATTTTGTTTCCTAAACTGTCTTTTACTTGGTTTCCTTTATCATCTAACAAATACTTAAAACCATCTACAACCTGCTTTTCTTTAATAAGCTGTTTTTCTCTAACCTGTTCTGGAGAAACTTCAATAGTTCTTAAATTAAGCTCTAGACCAAAATCATAATTGATTTTAGTATCCTTTTTATTGTGATAAATAGTCCATAAATCATTTAATCCATACGTATCAAAATTCAATAAATCTTCTTCTAACCTTTTCGGAATTACTTTATCCGTTTCATTTTTCATTGAAACAAACACATAATCTACTCCTTTTTGTTGTGCAATAATCATTAAATCACGCACATCTTTAAAGTTAGGATTTATTTGCGCTACATACGCTAAATCGTCATAAGCATCTCTATAATCAAACTTATTATCATTATTAAATAATTCTTTTGCTTTTGCATATAGGTAATCTGAAAGTGTGTTTTTTGTATTTATTATAGCATCATCATAATTACTAAATTCGAATGTTGCATTTTTATTTTTCTTTAAAATTGGCAACGGTAAAAGCGGTTTTATCAACTCTTGCCGGTCTTTTAGATCATTATATATTACAAAAATTTTCTCTAAATTTTCTGGATTTTTATCTTTCTTTAAAAAAGAAATCGTGTTTAAATCTTTAGCTGTCGCCTTAACAAAAGCATCTTGAAGCATGAGTACATATGGCTGATTGCCTTTTTTAAGCTTATTCTTTTGCAAGTTCTTAACTGCAATTTCAATAGCTTGCTGGTAATTACCATTATTAATTGCTTCTTGTGTAAATTTAACACTACTACAAGAAGTAATACAAATAAAAACTGAGATAAAGAGTAGATTTTTTTTCATAAAGCTATGCTTCTAATTATTTTATAAAAGTAAACATTCTACGTGCCATTTTTTTATTCTGATTATTTTTTTTTAATGAATGGCAGATATATTTTAAGTTGATTAATTAAGTATTTTAAAAGATTCTTTATTTTTTTTGACTTTTATTTATGAAAGTCATAATTTTATAGAGGCATATTAAAACAAGACATAAAAATGCCAAAAAACAGTCATAAATCACTTACACTAATTGTAGCTTTAGTAGGTTTACTGTATTCTTGCACCCAAAGAAAACATATGAATACTACATCAGATAAAATAAATAAAGAATACCAATTAATTTGGGAGGATAATTTTACACAAGAAAAATTAGACACTACAAAGTGGAATCGTCAAGTAGAACCTGCAGGAAGGTTTAATAAAGAGTGGCAAAGATATACAGCAAGCGAAAAGAATTCTTATATAGAAAACGGACAGCTTATTCTTAAAGCAATTCATGAAAGTGATGTGCATGCTGAAAATGAATATACTTCTGCAAGATTAAATACTGCCGGTAAATTTGATTTTACGTACGGAAAAGTGGTTGCCAAAATGAAATTACCAAGTGGTAAGGCTATTTGGCCTGCATTTTGGATGTTGGGTTCTAATATTGATGAAAATGGCGGTGATACGCTTTGGCCAGTTACTGGCGAAATTGATATTTTAGAACTTTGGGGAACCGACAGTGCAAGTGTTGTGGAAGCAAATGTGCATTATGCTGATGCATCAGGCCAACATACACAAATGGGCGCTGAAGGTTACCATTTACCAAAAGGCAATTTTTCTGATGACTTTCACGAATTTGAATTCGAATGGACAAAAGAACATATGATTTGGAAAGTAGATGGTAAAAGTTATCATAGGTTAACTATTACTGACCCAAAATATTATGCGTTTCATAAAGATTTTTTCCTACTTTTAAATATTGCTGTTGGCGGCGAAATTGCTGGTTATCCAGATAAAACTACTCCGCTACCTCAAAAAATGGTGGTAGATTTTATTAAAGTGTATCAGAAAAAATAACTGCATAAAAAAGAGGCTGTCTTAGAAGTAAATTAGAATGTCATTTCGACCTTGTGGAGAAATCTATAGTCAGAAAAATCAAAAATAAGATTTTTCAACTTCATTTCATTACGATCAAAATGACACTTTAAAACAAACCTTTAAAACAGCCTCTTTATATTTTACAGTAGTTTAAACGTTAAATCTAAAATGCATTACATCTCCATCTTTAACGATGTACTCTTTACCTTCTACTCTCATTTTACCAGCTTCTTTTACTTTTGATTCTGAACCAAAAGTAACATAATCTTCATAAGCAATAGTTTCTGCTCTAATAAAGCCTTTTTCGAAGTCAGTGTGAATAACTCCCGCTGCTTGCGGTGCTGTTGAACCGATAGGAATAGTCCAGGCTCTCACTTCTTTAACACCTGCCGTAAAATAGGTTTGTAAATTTAATAGTTTATAGGCAGAACGAATTAAACGAGAAACACCCGCTTCTTCTAAACCAATATCCGCTAAAAATAGCTGTCTTTCTTCATAATCATCTAATTCTGTAATATCTGCTTCTGTACCCACAGCCAAAACAATTACTTCTGCATCTTCATCTTTTACAGCTTCTTTTACTTTATCAACATAAGCATTACCCGAAACTGCAGAATTTTCATCAACATTACAAACATACAATACAGGCTTTAAAGTAATAAATTGTAAAGGCTGTACAAATTCCATTTCTTTTTCAGAAAACGCTAACGTTCTAACAGAAACACCTTTTAATAAAGTTTCCTCGATTCTTAACAATACAACCAATTCTGCTTGGGCATCTTTATTTCCTGTCTTTGCAGTTCTTTTTACTCTTTCTAAGCGCTTTTCAACTGCTTCTAAATCTTTTAGTTGCAATTCGATATCAATAGTTTCTTTATCCCTAACAGGGTCTATAGAATTATCAACGTGAATAATATTATCGTTATCAAAACAACGAACAACATGCAAAATAGCATCTGTTTCACGAATATTTGCCAAAAATTGATTTCCCAAACCTTCGCCTTTACTCGCTCCTTTAACCAAACCAGCAATGTCTACAATCTCTACCGTTGCAGGCACCACTTTTTCTGGATTTACCAATTCTTCTAATTTTTCAATTCGAGTATCTGGCACATTTACAACTCCTAAATTTGGCTCTATAGTACAAAAAGGAAAGTTTGCACTTTGCGCTTTTGCATTCGATAAACAATTAAATAAAGTTGATTTTCCTACGTTTGGTAATCCTACAATTCCAGCTTTCATATTGTGTATAATAATAGTTTATAAACGGTTTTAACTTAAATTAAGATAAATGTTCATAATTTTTTCAGAATGCAAATATAATACTTTGTTAAAGTTAAATGTTGATTTATTTAGAATTCTCAATTTGTTATACATTCCCCAAAAAAAATCAACCAAATATGATTAAAAAACGATTCTTTATACTGCTATTTTTCTTTGGATTCTTAAGTGTTCAATCTCAAGTAATCAAAGGAAAAATCATTAATGAAACATCATTAGAACCCATAGTAAAAGCAGCAATTCTTACCGATTTAAAAACAGGCACTGATTCTAATAAATTTGGTGAATATCAGTTACCAATTAAAAATGTAAAAAGTATAACAATTTCTTGTTTGGGATATTTCTCTAAAACACTCACTTTAATAGAATTAAAAAAGAAAAAGTTTATAGTTACTTTAGTCGAAAACATTAACGAATTAGATGAAATTCAACTGAATTTAACTAAAATCAATTTAGATTCTCTGTTGATAAAGACACAACAAAGTATGACAGCCAATTTTATAAATGGGCCAACTAGCAGTAAATTTTATACGCGAGAAAACTCTGAGATAAATTTTAAAAAATTAGATTTAGAATTAGAGAAAAGTACCTTACTCGATAGAAAAAGCAGAAAATTAGCTGAAAAGGAATTAAATGATTACGCCCAAGAATTAAAGGAAAGTAATCCTAAAGTAATTTCAGAATTTGTTGGGTTTTTAAAATCTCAAAAAGAGTATTCAAAAAAGTGGAAAAGGGAGTTTTACGCTACAAAAATAGATACGATTAAAGGCATCAACTTTATAAATAACAGTAAAAACATAACGATAGAAGGTGCTCAGAAAGATCTGCAGAACATTATTTTAAAACATATCGACACCAATAAAACCTATAAAATTAGTTCGGGATTATTTAAAATAGAAGATTCACTTTCTTTAAAGGAAATTATTAAAGAAACAGACTCGTTGGCTACTGATAACTCTTTTGATAAAAATAACGCAACCTATTACTACAATGATGCTATGAAGAATGCTTCCTTTTTTAAAAAAGAGACTAAAAATAATTTTTTAAGCAGCAAGTATTACGATCATAAATTAGAGAAAAACGAGTTTTTAGGAAATAAAATGTTTTATACCATCAGCTTTCTTCCGCGTAAATCGAAATCAAAGTTTAGTGGGAAAATGTACATTAATCCGAATGATTATACCATTACAAAAATTACTTATGCTTTTGCTGACGGTAAAAGAGGCCAAAACATTAATTTAAAATGGGTATTGGGTTTAAAAGTATCAGAAGATATAAATAGAGCCACGCTGTATTACGAAAAAAACAACACGAACAACGTGTATTTAGCGTATATAAAAGAAACAAAAGGAAGTTATGCTTATGTACACAGACCCATAAAATTTAGAGAAAATGGAGGTGAAAAACAAAAAGTAAAATTCGACATAAAGATAGAGGTAGATATTTTAGCTACCTCAGAAATTTTATTGACAGCTACTTCTGCTACTGAAAAATTTAAAATTAACCCAAGAAAGAAAAATGAACCTGTAAAAAGAGAAAAGTATATTTCTTTGAGTGATTACAACCAATCTGCTTGGAAAAATAGACAATTGATTAAGAATTATCTGGAAAAATGGGAATAAAAAAATCCTGAACAAATTGTTCAGGATTTTAATTATTTTAAGAAAAAGTTTTAGTCATTGTGCATAAAAGCTTGCTTTACTAACAATTCTTCTTCGGTTTCTACAATATTCTCATCTGGCACACAACAATCTACAGGACAAACTGCTGCACATTGTGGCTCATCATGAAAGCCCATACATTCTGTACATTTATCTGGAGAAATATAATAAATTTCGTCAGAGATTGGTTCTTGATCTTCATCTGCATTTACTTTTTTACCACTAGGTAAAACTACATTTCCAGTTAAATCTGTACCATCTGCATATTTCCAATCGTCTGCACCTTCGTAAATTGCTGTATTCGGACATTCAGGTTCACAAGCCCCACAATTTATACATTCATCTGTTATAATTATTGCCATAGTTTTCTTTTCTGTTTTTGTACATTTGCAAGTGCAAAAATAACGCCAAATATAGTTACATCCAAAATAAATGAATAGTATTCAAAATAGAATTACTGCATTCGCAAAACTCGGTGACTTTTTAAGTCAGTTTTCTGTTGATAATATCACAAAAAAAGACAATATTGAGCATAATGAACTCTTTTTTGATGGTTTTTTACATCAAATAAAACTGGCTCAAGAATACAACTCTTGGTTTACTAGAGACAATATTTTATTCTCCATACAAAGTTGGTCTAAATCACTGACAGAAATTAATTTAAGTAACTTTATAGAAAGTGTTACATTAAATGATGATCAACCTAAAAAAGTGGCTATCATTATGGCAGGAAACATTCCTTTGGTTGGTTTTCACGACTTTTTATCGGTATTAATTTCTGGTCATGCTGTTTTGGTAAAACAATCTTCTAGCGACAAACATTTAATGCCTTTTTTAGCGAAGTATTTAGAATATGTTGAACACCATTTTAAAGGAAAAATAACTTTTACAGAAGAAAAACTCACCGATTTCGATGCGATCATTGCAACTGGTAGCGATAATACCGCGCGTTATTTTGAATATTATTTTAAAAACAAACCAAATATTATTAGAAAAAGTAGAAATTCTGTTGCCGTAATTACAGGAAATGAAACTGAAGAAGATTTTATGAATTTATCTCATGATGTTTTTCAATATTTTGGTTTGGGTTGTAGAAGTGTATCAAAATTATATGTACCCAAAGACTTTAATTTTGATGCTTTTTTTAACGGAATGTATGCAAAAAAAGAGATTATCAATAATGCAAAATATGCCAATAATTACGATTATAACAAGGCTGTGTATTTAATGAGCGAGTTCGATTTATTAGAAAACGGATTTTTAATGATTAAGGAAGATGAAAGCTACTCCTCTCCTATTGCAACCATTTTTTATGAGTATTATGACAATGAAATCGATCTAAAAATAAAATTACATCAAGAGAAAGAAAAAATACAATGTATTGTTGCCAAAGGCTTTCTAGAAAATGAAATCGCTTTTGGGCAAACACAACATCCGCAATTAACAGATTATGCAGATGGTATAAATACGTTGACGTTTTTATCAAAACTATAACCGCAAAAACGCAAAGAAAAAAGCGCAAAGCTCGCAAAGATTTACTTAGTACAAACTCGGCGACCTTTGCGAAAAAACTTTGCAACTTTGCGTTAAAAATTAAACTTTAAAAATGAACCGTAATAACACAAAGAAAAAGCAAGGTTCTCAAAGAAATTTAACATATAATTTTGCATCTCTGCGTTTAAATATTTAAAAATGAAAAAACATAATTTTAGTGCAGGGCCTTGTATTCTGCCAGAAGAAGTACTACAAAAAGCATCAGAAGCAATTCTTAATTTTAATGATGATAATTTATCGCTAATCGAAATTTCTCACAGAAGCAAACCTTTTGTGGCTGTTATGGAAAAAGCACGTGCTTTAGCTTTAGAATTGTTAGGTTTAGAAAATAAAGGCTACAAAGCCTTGTTTTTACAAAGTGGAGCAAGTATGGAATTTTTAATGGTGGCTTATAACTTATTAAACAAAAAAGCGGCGTATTTAAATACAGGCACTTGGTCTGACAAAGCCATAAAAGAAGCCAAAGCTTTTGGCGAAATTTTAGAAGTTGGTTCTTCTAAAGATAAAGGTTATAATTATATTCCTAAAGGATATTCAATACCAGAAGACGTAGATTATTTTCATTGTACGAGTAATAATACAGTTGCAGGAACACAAATAAAAGATTTTCCAGAAACAAATGTGCCATTAATTTGTGATATGAGTTCAGATATTTTTTCGCGTCAATTAGACTTTGAAAAATTCGATTTAATTTATGCTGGTGCTCAAAAAAATATGGGACCTGCTGGTGCAACTTTAGTTATTATTAAAGAAGAAATCTTAGGAAAAGTAGCAAGACACATTCCTTCAATGCTAAATTATCAAATCCATATTGATAAAGATAGTATGTTTAACACACCTTCTGTTTTTGCGGTTTATGTTTCTATGTTAACTTTACAATGGCTGAAAGATTTAGGCGGAATTGCATTTATTGAGGAAGTCAACAATAAAAAAGCAGCACTTCTATACACCGAAATTGATAGAAATCCACTTTTTAAAGGATTTGTAGCTAAAGAAGATCGAAGTACTATGAATGCTACTTTTAATTTGGTTGATGAAACTCACAAAGAAACATTCGACAAAATGTGGCAAGATGCAGGCATTAATGGTTTAAATGGCCATAGAAGTGTGGGTGGTTATAGAGCAAGTATGTATAATGCTTTGCCTTTGTATAGTGTACAAGCTTTGGTTGATGTAATGAAAAAACTAGAAAAACAGGTTTAAGATGTACCGTTTAATATTCAATATTTTTGAGTATTAACAAAATCTTGAACTTTAAATGTAAAACCTTGAACTTAATTAAGAATGAAAATATTAGCAAACGATGGAATTTCTCAAAGCGGAATTGACGCTTTAGAAAAAGCAGGATTTGAAGTACTAAATGTAAAAGTTACTCAAAATCAATTAGAAAATTACATTAACGAACAGCAAGTTGATGCGCTTTTAGTAAGAAGCGCAACACAAGTGCAACAAGAATTGATTGATGCTTGCCCTTCTTTAAAATTGATTGGACGCGGTGGAGTTGGAATGGACAATATTGATGTAGATTATGCCGAAGCTAACGGATTGCACGTTGTAAATACGCCTGCTGCTGCCTCAAACTCAGTCGCAGAATTGGTTTTTGCGCATTTGTTTGGTATGGTTCGTTTTTTACATTCGTCTAACAGAGAAATGCCTTTAGAAGGCGACTCACGTTTTAAAGAACTCAAAAAAGCGTATGCACAAGGCACTGAATTACGCGGTAAAACACTAGGAATTATTGGTTTTGGTAGAATTGGACAAGAAGTGGCTAAAATAGCCATTGGTTTAGGAATGAAAGTTTTAGCAACAGATGCTGTTGTTGAAAGTGCGCCCATAACTTTAGAATTTTTTAACGGACAAAAAGCAACGTTTAGCATTTTTACTTCGGATAAAGAAGAGCTGTTAAAAGAAAGTGATTTTATTACGCTACACATTCCTGCTCAAGAAGAGTATTCAATTACAGCCTCAGAACTTGAGAAAATGAAAGATGGTGTGGGTATTATAAACACAGCAAGAGGCGGCGTTTTAAATGAAGTAGATTTGGTAAATGCTATAGAAAATGGCAAAGTACAATATGCAGGTTTAGACGTTTTTGAAACAGAACCTACTCCGGCTGTTCAGCTTTTAATGAATCCAGAAATTTCATTAACACCCCATATTGGTGCTTCAACTTTAGAAGCTCAAGATAGAATTGGTGTAGAATTGGCAACACAAATTATTAATTTACTAAAAGAACAGTAATCGTTAGATTTAAAAACTACCGACTACAAACTAGAGACCACCGACTAAAACCTAAAAATGGCAATTGTAAAACCTTTTAAAGCAGTAAGACCAAGCAGAGACAAAGTAGCTTTGGTATCATCTAAGTCTTATGAGGACTATACGCCTGCTGAATTAGGTGCTAAATTAAATTTTAATCCGTTTTCGTTTTTGCACGTTATTAATCCTGGGTATAAATTTCATCAAGAAGTTTCTGGAGAACAACGTTTTCAATTGGTACACAATCGTTATTTGGAGTTTAAAGAAGATCAAATTTTTATTCAAGATCAAAATCCGGCTTTTTACATTTACGAAAGAATAGATGCAACAAATGCGTTTTGTGGTATTATAGCGGCTACAAGTGTAGCTGATTATTTGAATAATACCATCAAAAAACACGAAGGTACTATTACCAAAAGAGAACAACTTTTCGAAAAATATTTAAAAGTTACCGGTTTTAATGCAGAACCTGTTTTGTTAACGTTTAAAGATGATGAAACGCTGACAAAAATTATCCAAAGTGAAAAAGAAAAAAGACCTGAATACGAGTTTTCTACAACAGATAAACGATTGCATAAACTTTGGTTGATAACTGATGAAATTACATCAAATAAAATAACAACTGCGTTTGCTAAAATTGATGCTTTGTATATTGCAGACGGGCATCACAGATCTGCTTCTTCTGCTTTGTTGGCGAACGATTTGGCATCAGAAAACAAAAATCATTCTGGTAATGAGGCGTATAACTATTTTATGAGTTATTTACTACCCGAATCGAATTTAAAAATAGCTGCCTTTAATCGATTTATAAAAGATTTAAACGGTTTATCTGTTCAAGAGTTTTTAATGAAATTAGATGCTGTTTTTAGAATAGAAAACAAAGGGCAATTCTTATATGCACCAGTTAAAAAACATCATTTTAGTATGTATTTAAATGGTGAATTTTATGCCTTATATTTAAGAAAAACCAAGTACCAATTTACAGATGCTTTGAGTAAATTAGATGCAGAAATTTTATACAGAACGGTGCTTCATCCTATTTTAGGGATTACTGATTTAACCAATAACGAAAGATTAGGCTACTCGCACAATAAAACAGATTCTATATCCATAAAAACAAAGGTAGATTCTGGTTTGTATAAAGTTGGTTTTGGATTGATGCCCATTGAAGTAAGCGAAATGAAAGAAATTGCAGATGCAAACTTAAAAATGCCGCCAAAAACCACGTATATTCAACCCAAATTAAGAAGCGGATTAACGATGTATGAATTCTGACATTTTAGTAATGTCATGCTGAATTTATTTCAGAATCCTGTAAAAAAAATAAAAAATGATATCAGAAAACATAAAAAACATAACAGCTACTTTACCAGAAAACGTAACACTTGTTGCGGTTTCAAAAACTAAACCTATTGAAGATTTACAGGAAGCATATAATGGTGGTCAACGTATTTTTGGAGAAAATAAAATTCAAGAAATGGTGTATAAATACGATGCCTTACCTAAAGACATAAAATGGCATATGATTGGCCATTTGCAAAGCAATAAGGTAAAGTATATGGCACACTTTGTAGATTTAATTCACGGAGTTGATAAGTTAAAAACCCTGAAAATCATTAACAAAGAAGCTGAAAAACACGATAGAATTATCAACTGTTTGTTACAAGCAAAAATAGCCAAAGAAGATTCTAAATTTGGATTATCTTTTGATGAGATCTCTACTATTTTAACATCAGAAGAATTCTCTGAACTGCAACATATAAAAATTATAGGTTTAATGGGTATGGCTACATTTACAGAAGATGAAAATCAACTAAAAGAAGAGTTTACATCACTTAAAAACTTTTTTGATTCCTTAAAATTAACAACTGATACTAAAAACACTAAACTAGACGTTTTATCAATGGGAATGAGTGGCGATTACCAATTAGCCATAGAAAATGGAAGCACAATGATTAGAGTTGGTAGCGCGATATTTGGTCATCGCAATTATAATCAGTAAATTTCCAAAAAAAAAGAAAAAGAATTTGTACGCTATTTTAGATATAGAAACCACAGGAGGCAAGTTTAACGAAGAAGGCATAACAGAAATTGCCATTTATAAATTTGATGGACATGAAGTTGTAGATCAGTTTATATCACTTGTAAATCCAGAGCGAGAAATCCAAGAGTTTGTTGTAAAACTTACAGGCATTAACAGTAAAATGTTACGAAATGCACCGAAGTTTTATGAAGTTGCCAAACGAATTGTAGAAATTACCAAAGATTGCATTCTGGTGGCACATAATACGGCCTTCGATTACCGAATTTTAAGCACAGAGTTTGAACGATTAGGGTTCGATTTCGAGAGAAATACAGTGTGTACAGTAGAATTAAGTCAGCAATTAATACCAGATCAACCTTCGTATAGTTTAGGCAAATTAACAAGATCTTTAGGTATTCCTATTGCAGACAGACACAGAGCTTCTGGTGATGCTTTAGCAACCGTACAATTGTTTAAATTATTACTTGAAAAGGATACCAAAAAAGACATTATTCAAAATTCTATAAAATATTTTGATAAGCGTTTAGAAAAAGAAAGGCTTAAAAGTTTGATTGAAGAAATTCCTAGAGTTTTAGGTGTTTTTTATGTGCACGATACTAATGGAAAAGTGATTTACATTGGTAAAGGAAAAAATATAAAGTCAGAAATTAATAGGCTTTTTTTAAAAGATACCAGACGTGCTGTTAAAATTCAAGAAAGAGCTACATCTGTATCTTTTAATAAAACGGGCAATGAACTTTTTACACGTTTAAAATATTATTTGGCATTAGAAACCTTATCGCCCAAATTTAATTTTAAGAAAAAATTTAAACTTACCGAAGAAAATTTTAACAATGATCATTTTATCATTATTGATAAAGGAAGGGAAATTGAAGAACACGCTGTTATACTTATAGAAAACAATATAATTGTAAGCTATGGTTTTACAAACCTAGCCTATCAAGAAAATAACATCAATATTCTAAAATCGGTATTAACTACCATAGATCATAAAGAAATCTCCAAAACAATTGTAAAAAACTATTTGAATAAAAATAAGGTTCAAAAAATTATGCGCTTTTAAATGAAAAAGATACTTTTAATGCTACCTCGTTTGGATGTTATTAGAAGGAGACTATAAAAAAAGTAAAAGATGGTACTCTAAATTTTATAAATGGCCACAAAAAACCAGTATTACATTAGATTTTTTTTGCTGGCAGTACCTCTATTATTTTAAAACAATTGTAAACATTCAATGCTGTTTCTCCTTTATTATTTCAGATCAATTTATTCTGAAAAATTAAAATACAATTTATTTAGCTCCTTGTTACGGCACTTACTTTCAGTAATATATACTCCATTTTTTTATTTTTTTTATTGCTAAATGTTCATTTTTTAGTATCTTTAACTCATTGCTAAAGAAGATGGAAAAACTACCTACAATATATTTAGAAGAAAAACTTCATAGAAATGAGAATAGAATTTTAGTGCGTTTTACGTACAATAAAAAACTATTAATTCTTGTAAGATCGATAGATAATGTATTTTGGAGTACACGTTTAAAAAGCTGGTATCTTACTAAAACTGACGAAAATTTAAAAAATATTTACGCTACGTTTAACGAAGTTACCACGATTAATGATGATAAATTATTTAGAAAAACACAACATCAAAGAAATTTAAATGATTTTCAAAAAAAACTTTTAAATAGCTTTTATCTTTTTTTGAAGGGCAAAAGATATAGTAAAAGCACCATACAAACATACACTTTTTTTGTTGCTGATTTTGTAGATTTTAATACTGACAAGAGTTTAGAAGAATTAACCAATAGAGATGTAGAACTATTTATTGAAAATATTTTTATAAAAAGGAACTACTCAATAAGTACCCAAAGGCAATTTATAAGTGCTTTAAAAATTTTTATTCTTTTTTATCCTCATACGCAAATAAACGACTTGGTTTTAGAAAGACCTAAAAGATCGAAAAAGCTACCCAATGTTTTAGCACAAGAAGAAGTATTAAGAATTATTACAAGTACCAAAAACTTAAAACATAAAGCAATTTTAGCATTAATATATTCTTGTGGTTTAAGAATCAGCGAATTAATTAATTTAGAGTTATCAAACTTTCACATCGAAAGAAAGCAATTAATTGTAATAAATGGAAAAGGAAGAAAAGATCGTTATGTAAGTTTAGCAGAGAGTTTTATACCTTTACTAACAAGTTATTATTTGTCTTATAAACCCAAGTTCTATTTTGTTGAAGGCTATAATGGAAATAAGTATAGTACAGAAAGTGTACGACAATTTTTGAGAAAAAGTTGTGAAATGGCTGATATAAAGAAAAAAGTAACACCACATACATTAAGGCATAGTTATGCGACACATTTATTAGAAAATGGAGTTGATATAAGATATATACAATCGTTATTGGGTCATGCCAAACCAGAGACGACAATGATTTACACACATATTAAGAGAAAAGATTTAATGGAAATACAAAACCCTTTAGATATTGCTTTACAGAAATTAAATAAGGAGGATAAAGCCAACAATAAACTTTTATTATCCGGAAAAATATAACCAAAAATCAATATATTTGATTTGATATAACCAGTTACCCACAAGCTGAAAACCAGCCGCACATTTTAGCACTTTCGGTTTTTTCCGACACACAAATCCAACACTATAAAAACCAAAAGAGCTAAAATTTTCCCAACGCTTGAGAATTATGTATTTAAGTATTTGCTTAAATAAGAAATAATCGTAACTTTGTTTTATGGAAAATAATTCTTGCATAAGACAACAAGCCGATATTGAACAAATAAACCGTTGTAAAGACACAGTTTCGGCATTAAACGAATCGTTCGACTATTTGGCAAATGGACTTTCATTAGTCGGAAATAGCGTTCGACTGAAAATACTTTACCTACTCTTTGAGGAAAAAAGACTTTGCGTTTGTGATTTGAGCGATATTCTTGGAATGAACATTTCTGCTATTTCCCAACACTTAAGGAAAATGAAAGACCGAAATCTATTAGAAACCGATAGAGAAGCTCAAACGATTTTTTACTCACTCACGGCTGAATACGAAAAATTACTAAATCCATTCTTTGAGATACTTGATAAAAACAAAATTTTAGAAACGATATGAAAAGTGAAAACAAATTAATTGGTGCAGGTTTGTTAACTGCAATTACAGCTTCATTATGCTGTATTACACCTGTTTTGGCTCTAATCGCAGGAACAAGCGGAATTGCTTCAACATTTTCTTGGATTGAACCTTTTAGACCTTATCTAATCGGACTGACAATTTTAGTTCTTGGTTTTGCTTGGTATCAAAAACTAAAACCTCGAAAAGAAATTGACTGCAAATGTGAGACAGACGAAAAACCAAAATTTATTCAATCAAAAAAGTTTTTAGGAATTGTAACCGTATTTGCAATAGTAATGTTGGCTTTCCCATATTATTCAGGAATTTTTTACCCAAACACAGAAAAGCAAATAATCGTAGTTGACAAATCGGACATTAAAACAACTGAATTTAAAATCAGCGGAATGACCTGTGCAAGTTGCGAAGAACACGTTAACCACGAAGTAAATAAACTCAACGGAATTATAAACTCAAAAGCGTCCTACGAAAATGGAAATGCAATCATTGAATTTGACAAAACTAAAACCAACGAAACGGAAATCGAAAAAGCAATTAACTCAACAGGTTATAAAGTAACCGACAAAAAAGAAAATTAATGGAAACTATATTAAAATCTGAAATAACTTGTCCAAACTGCGGACATAAAAAAGTGGAAGATATGCCAACAAACGCTTGTCAATTTTTCTACGAATGCGAAAATTGTAAAAAAGTTTTAAAGCCAAAAGAAGGAGATTGTTGTGTTTATTGTTCTTATGGTACAGTAGCTTGTCCACCAATTCAAGAAAATAAAAGTTGTTGTTAAAAAGCCAACGCTAAAAGCCATACACATTTGCAATTCGCTTCAGCCGACACACAAGCCAAAAATTGCAAAAGAGTATGTCTTTGCCAACGCTGAAAACCAAGCTGAACGGAATAAAGCCAGTGGGTAACAACGTATATAAAAAATAGCGGTTTAGGTGCTAAATCGAAATGGATTTTATAAATTTAAGGTCTGTGTTTAACCGAAAAGTTAGTGCAAAAAATCCGCTACTTTTCATATACAAGACCGTTGGGCAACATTACCAATCACACTCAAAAGGAATGAAAAAAAACATAACAGAGCAAGAAGCTGAAAGTACAGATTTAGCATTGGAATATTTACTAACTTTTGATGAAACATTTTTATTATACACAAGAACTTTTATAGTTTTTAATAAATTTGGAATAAATAATGAAAGAGCTGAATTTATATGCGAAAAACTGAATATACTTAAAGTTGTTGAATTAAAACACCAAGAAAAAAGAAGAGCTTCAATACATTTTAATAAAGACACAATTAAGGAGTTTTTAGCAAAAGGTGGAATGACTAATATTTGGCTTGAAAGAGAGGAAAAAAGAGTGAACATAAAATTGATTAATAAAACATTAAAAGACTACTTTTTGACTAAAATTATTTCTTGGTTAAGTTTTGCTATTGCAGGAATTCTTGCAGCCTTAGAAATAATAAAATGGACAAGAAAATAAATGTACCTATTGCAACGAATAACATTTCTTGACCTTCATTTTTAAATAGTTTGAATTTGAATATACTTTTAGCGGATTGAAAAAAACGTTGCCCAACACCGTGTAAAAAAAATTGCTTAATTAATGCTTTCATTTTGTTTCTGTTTTATTTATTAACTATATTTAAAATTCGGAAAGTTCTCGTATTTTTAAACGCAACTTTCCTTACACACGCACGTTAGCCCACATTAAAACAAAACACCGAGAAACTGAATGAACTTTACAGATAGAATTAAACCAACCGACAAAGGAATAACGACTTACCTTGACGAATTGAAAAACCAAGATTACCAAATACCGACTTTTCAAAGGGATGTAGTTTGGGAAAAAGAAAATGTAAAAAAACTTTGGGACAGTATTTATAAATTCTATCCGTTAGGCAGTATTCTCGTTTGGAAAACTGACTTAAAACTTCAAAATCACAGAGAAGTTGGAGGACATAAAATCGTTAACGATAATTTCAACCGAACTGAATATCAATATTTATTAGATGGACAACAAAGAACCACTTCTCTACTGACCTCTCTTTATGGTGGAAAAATTGAGGGAAGAGAAGATTTTGACCCAGCACTTTACGTAGATATTACTGTAGAAAGTTCAGACGACACAGATGATGAAAGCTACAAAAAACGATTTCTGTATTGGGATGAAATAGACGATAAAGATGGAACTTTCAAAAGGAACATTGGCAAGAAAAAAAAGTTTGACGAAGGACTTATTTTAAAACTCATTGACATTAAGGAAAAATATAATGACATTCAAAGAACAGTTATCAAACACCCAGAAATTGACCTGAATTTTGACCACCAATATATTGAGGAACTTGGTCGAATTAAACAAGTTCTTGATAATTATAGGCTTTCGTTTATTGAATTAAAAGGCATACAAGTTTCAGAAGTTTGCCAAATATTTGAGAGAATAAATCAAGCAGGAAAACCATTAGATATTTTTGACATTGTTGTAGCCAAAACATTTCGACCAAAAACAGACTCTGATAACGGATTTTATTTGAGAGATTTAATAGACGGTTTTCGAGAAATTAACAACAGTAGGTTTTTACAATTAAGCGATTTTGACTATTTACAAATTCTATCAATTCTAATTCGAGAAAATATAGAAAATTCAGGAATAGTAAATATTACGCCTCGATATTTAAATGACATAAAAACTGAACAAATAGAAACAATTTGGGCAGATTCAAAAAAGGCAATTTTAAAGACATTTGACTTCTTTGAAAACACATTAAATTTAAAAGGTCCACAGCTTATACCATATAGATATTTCTATTTGACAATATCGAACTACTTCTATCAAAATAGTAATCCAAACTACGACTTCCTAAAAAAGTATTTTTGGTTTAATAGTATGCACAGAGATGATTTGTTGAGCAATACAACAGATATTAAAAATCATATCGCTTTTCTAAACAAAGAAAAAAACAATGAAGAATACCAGTTTGAGCGTTTCTTGATAGACCGAGACGTTTTAAGAAATGCTTCATATAGTTCAAAAGGTGTCTATTCAAGAGCAATCCTCGCTCTTTTTGCAACTAATCAACCAAAAGATTGGAAATTCACAGACAGAAATGTAATTGCAGAAAATTTCTTTTTCTCGACAGACAAACCAAATTTGCATCATATTTTCCCAACGAATTATATTGCAAATAATCCAGGAGCAAATACAATTGACAATAATTCGCTAATGAATATTGCCTATTTAACACAAATCACAAATTTGGAAATTAGTGATAAAAATCCATTAGAATATATTTGCGATTATGATAAAAATCCTGATTTTCCGAAAGCTGTTAAATCACATTTAATTCCTGAACAAATTTTGGAATGGTCAAGTTTGCCCGAAATGCCGAAAAACGCATTGGATTTATTTATAGAACAAAGAATAGATTTGATAATTGAACAATTGAGGTCAAGATTAAACGGAATTAAATTTGAAGTAATTGACACGAGAGAAAGTGTGTTAGCGGAAGATAAATAACGTGGGCTAACAACGTATATAAAACATAGCTATTACAGGCTTTTCGAGAGGTTTGAGTATATCTGCGAAGCCGCCAAATTTTTAAATTTGGCTTTTAGTAAAATAAAGATAAAAAGAAAAATTTAAAAATTCGGCTCGTGTATAATCCGAAAAGTCAGCGTCTTTTTACACGCTACGTTTCATATACAAGACCGTTGCCCAAAATGCGGGAAAAAACTCAAATTCACGAAAAAAGTC